>OHRT01000037.1_pt1 | contig 68455 bp, 69 predicted proteins | sample 1578521 | NCBI WGS metagenome assembly OHRT01 (sample SAMEA3879537, study PRJEB24766) | human gut metagenome | biome: human-associated habitat; feature: feces | place: USA | collected 1985/1987
AATATTTTAAAAAAATCAACAAGTCAACCAAAATTTAATTTTGGCGGACACCCTTATGTAAAAAAAAGAAAAATTAGGATTCTGCAACCCTATATAATGTCCATTTATTGCTGAAGTATCTGTAGATGTATAATCCGCCTCTTACAAACCAGTCAATAAACATAGCTACCCATGTTCCAAATACTCCCATATTAAAGTTTATGGCTAAAATGTAAGATAAGCCTATCCTGCAGGTAAACATTACTGCTAAGCTTACCACCATTGCCCATTTTGCATCACCAGCACCTCTAAACAGGTTAGGCAGTGTAAATGCAATTGGCCAAATTAAAATTCCAAGTGTACCGTGCCAAATAATCATCTTACCAGACAGTGCTGCAGTAGCAGGAGACAAATTATAAAGGCTCAAAATAACCGGCAACAGGGCAAATATTGCTGCATTGACAATAATGTGACATACAACAACAATTAAAATAATCTTTTTATTGTAATATCTTGCCTGTTCATAATCATTTGCTCCAACACATCTTGAAATTACTGCAGTCATTCCCAGATTAATTGCAAAACCCGGCAATACTGAAAATATTCCGATTGCATAACCTACAGAATTAGCTGCAATAGCTACTGTTCCAAAAGTTGAAACCAAACTTAAAACCAGCACACGTCCAAACTGGAACAGTCCGTTTTCAATACCGTAGGGAATACCTACATTCAGCACGTTTTTAAGAACTTTCCAATCAAATTTATGTTTCAAAGTTCTTTTAATATGGAGTTTGAAGTTTTCATTTAATGCAAAATGCATTATAGCCGCTGCTGCAATCAGTCTTGAAATTACAGTGGGGACAGCTACTCCTTCAACACCTAAACCCAAATAATAAATACCGAATGCATTACCTACAACATTTAAAATATCGCAGATAACCATTATCTTCATTGGCAGAATTGAATTTCCGCTGGTTCTGTAAATTGCAGCACCTGCATTGTAAATAGCTATAAATGGTATTGAAAAAGCCATAAACAGCAGATATGTATTTGCATAATTCCATACATCTGCTTCAATCTGGCCAAATAAGGTATTAATTAAAAAGGATTTGGCTATTAAAACAACCACCATTAAAAGAGCTGATAAAATTCCTGAAAACCACACAAGCTGATTGCATGCTCCTCTAGCTTTTTCCGGCTTATTGTTTCCCAAGTACTGGCCAGCTATTACCGCTCCTCCAGTAGCCAGTGCAGAAAATCCGAAAATTAACAGCTGCATCAGAAAATCAACTAATGAAACACCGGAAATTGCTGCTTCACCTAAAGATGCAACCATTACAGAATCAGCAAACCCTACAAAAAATTCCAGTCCCTGCTCAATAAGCAAAGGTAAAAACAGAACAAATAATGCTTTATTGGAAAATAAATAATGTTTTGGGGTTTTAATTAAAGATTCCATATTTAGTACACCATAAAAAAAAATAAAATTATTGTTGTAAATTACAACATAAATTATAAATTTCCAGATATATAACTGTTGCGATTAACAACATTAAAAGAAAATGATTAATGAGATGATTTATCTAAAAATCATCATTAATTAGCCTTGACATTAATTTATATCCTTCTTTTTTATCCAAACTGCCTTTAAGAACACTCTGTTCATCAAAGGATTCACACTCATCACCTGTTTTATCAGAAGAATATATTATCAAAGGCACATCATCTCTTGTGTGGGTTCCAATTGAAACCGGAGTTGGATGATCAGGCAAAATAGCTGCCTTAAAGTCCTGACCTTTTAAACTGTCTAAAACCGGACCTACAATATGCTTGTCAATTTGTTCAATAGCTCTAACTTTTTCAGCTGTGTCTGATGCATGTCCTGCTTCATCAGGAGCTTCAATGTGTACAAACACCACATCATGGTTTTTTAAAGCTTCAATTGCATATTTTCCCTTAGCTTCATAATCTGTGTCAAAGTATCCAGTAGCTCCTGGAACATCAATAATGTCAAAGCCTGCAAAAGCACCTATTCCTTTTAACAAATCAACACCAGTAATTACTGCTGCATCCAATCCGTAAACATCTTTAAAGTTAGGTAAAGTTGGTGTTACCCCCTGACCCCACAGCCATACCATATTTGCCGGTTTTTTGCCATTTTCCACTCTTTTTTTATTGACTTCATGATTTTCAAGAACTTCCCCTGATTCCCACATGATTTTCTTAATGAATTTGGGTAATTTTTCATCCCATCTGTCGCCGGAGGTGTTTTCATCTAGATTCTCACCTGCAATATCATGAGGAGGCATAGTCTTCAAATCAGCCAATAGCTTAGCATCTTCAGCACTGTCACAGGAATATACAAACAGATGTCTGTAACTGACTCCTGAATAGAATCTGCCTTTAAAATCATCATATTTTCCATTGAAGTAATCATTTAAGCTGTCCATAAGTATTTCAGCTTCCTCAGAGGTAATATGGCCTGCATTAAAATCATCCATATGATTGTCCTTCTGGGTAATGGTATTGCATCTGAAAATTACGTCCTTATCTGTGGTTTCAATACCCATGCTGCCTGCTTCCAGAGGTCCTCTGCCTGTGTAGTAATCTGCAGGGTTAAATCCGAAAATACTCATATTGGCTACATCAGAACCTGGAGTATATGCATCAGGAACATTATTGGTTAAACCTCCAAAACCCTCTTTTGCCATTTTATCAATATTTGGAGTATCAGCTGCCATAAGTGGAGTCATGCCGTCCAATTCGTCGATTGGATAGTCACTTGAACCGTCAGGAATAAAAATTACATATTTCATACTATCATCAAAAAAAGTAAAAGTAAATTAGTATTTAACTTTTAAAATACTAATCAAATCAGTCAACATCGCAGAAGCAGTTTCAAGAGATCCTGCTCCAAGTCCAATAACACTAACATCACCTGCAAGGTCAGTGCGGACAGTAGCCATATTTAAAGTTCCGCTTAAATCATATGCACTGCCTTTTTTAACTAAACGTGGTGATACCTGCAGTTTGTCTTTAGAAACTTCAGCTATTAATTTAATTAAATAACCTTCTTTTCTGGCTAAATCCATAGCCTGTGAAGTAATATTTGAAATACCTTCAACATCAACATCACTATAAGTGGCATCAATTCCTAAAAGTGAATTAGCTAAAATTACAGTTTTACAAGCTGCATCAATACCTTCAACATCCTGAGTTGGGTCTGTTTCAGCTATTCCTAACTCTTGAGATTCTTTTAAGGTTATATCATAGGAGGAACCTTCAGATGCCATTCTTGATAAAATGTAATTGGTGGTACCGTTCAATATTCCTACAATTGATTTGATTCCACAGGATGAAAGTGTTTCTTTTGTGAAATTAATAATAGGCATTGCTCCACCAACACTGGCTTCATATTTAAATTCAACATTGTTTTTCTCAGCTTCGGATACAACTTCTCTGAATTTTAAAGCTAAATGTCCCTTATTTGATGTTACAACATCTTTTCCAGCTTTAAATGCTTTTAAAGTTAAAGACAATGCAGGTTCTGCATCAGTTATATTAGTTGGAGTTGCTTCCATCAAACAGTCATATTCCACAGCATCCAACACATCCAAACCTGAAATGGTACTGCCGTATTCAGGATAATTGGATAATTTTCCAAATTCGTTTTTAGTGTTTACAAGCAGTTCTTCATCCAATCCGTCAGCACAGATTGCAGAAGATGAAGAATCTGCAGCAGCTACTATTTTTAATTCTACATTAAATCTTTCTTTAATCATGTCTTTTTTTAATGAGATTGCTCTAGCCACACCCTGACCAACTGCACCAAATCCCATTACTATGACTTTACATTCTTTCATACTATCCCTAAACTTCATTAATCATAAGTAAATCTTTTTCTGCAGCTATTTTACCAATCTTATCAAATATAAATTCTTTCATGCCAAAGTCTGTTTCAATATTAATTAAGGCAGAGGATTTGGATTCCCCGTCTAATTTAATATCAAATCCAACTACATAAACACCGTCTAAAGAATTAATTTTATCCATAGTGTCTCTAATGTCGTTATCAACAATATGACCAATTAAAATAGTGCTCACAACTTCCTTTTTAACGACTCCATCCATTGCAATAATTGAAACTCCCAACTCTTTGAACCTTTCAATAACCCTGTCAAGGCTATCACGTTCACCTTCAAGAGTAAGCTGAACAGGAATCATTCCTTTTTCATTTTTAGAATCTCTTTTATGGATTACGGTAACCAGGTTTGCACCAAGGCCACTAATCGGATCCAAAACAGAAACAAGCTGTCCAGGAACATCCATAAGTTCTAAAACCAAATCCATTTTCATAAAAAATTCCCCTAATTAACCCAATCTGCTCTTTTAACAACAAGTTTGCCTTCTTTATCAATATGAGCATTCCTTAAAATTTTTTCAGGATGTTTCTCATGAGATTTATCTTCACGAGTAAGATTTAAATTGTCAGTAATATACCAAGTTTCTTCAAGATCTGGAATATTCTCTAAAGTTTTTGAAAACTTGTTTAAAATATTTTCTGCATCTTTTTCAATTTTCATAAATAAATCTCCTATGATTATTTGATAATAATAAAAATAATTTTGTTTTTTAATATTAATAAATGTTTATTAAAACTTGGGCTTTTTGCCAACTTAAAATTACATCGCCAGTTAATCCTGACAACAAACATTTGCTGGAGTAAACCTTTTTTGAATTTTTTAATGTCTTTTAAATTTTTATCAATAGAAGAAATCTTTTTATCAACAATTGATAAGAAATTAACAATTTTTTCTTGTTCTTCTAATGAAGGATAAATTATATTTAAATTTAATAATTCTTTTTGAGTTATAGTAGGAATTCCAGTTGTAGATTTAATCTTATGAATATCTTTTTGAAATAAATTAGAAGTTAAATAATAATAAAAGAATTTATTATTTAATTTAATATTTTTAAACACAATTAATTGAGGATTCAATGTTGCAGGCTCATTTAAATTTTCAATAAAGCATACTTTACCAACTGATGCTGTTTTAACCAGTAATACATCACCATTATAAATTTTAATTTCTGGAGATTCTTCATATTTTTCCCATGATAAATATTCGGGATCAGATAAATCCAGCTGAAAATTCTTAGAAATATGTTTGCCTCCAATTGTTAAAGCACCTTGACCTTTATCAACTAAATCATCAACTGTATATCCTCTAAAACCTATTCTACCAAATACTTCAGAATTATTTCCAATCTTGTCAATATACCAATCTTCATCAAAATCAAATCTTAATTCTTGTGCGAATATTTTTTGCATCAAATACTTTTTGAAGTCCTGATATGCTTTGTGTTTATTTTCTAATAAATCAATTTTTGTATTAATCTCAATTAGAAATTTGGCTATTTTTTCTTGTTCATGATTGTTAGTTGGTAAAACATGTTTTGTATTAAAAAAATCTCCTACAGCAACATTTAATAAACCATGATTCCTTGCACCTTCAACTGCAATCTTATAAATCTCTTCATGCCATTTATCTGTTTCAAAATATTCTTTTAACAAATCGGAATTCATTTTATCATTTGTATTAAAACAAATATATAATGTAGAAATGGCACCATTTTCGTAATCATCTAACCTTTTAACTGCTCCAAATGGATAACCATTAGAATAACTTTTGTTATATGCAAATTCACCTTTATTCAACAAATAATAACCTTTTAGACTTTTACTTGCTACAATTTTATTGAAGTATTCGATTTGGTCAACTAAACCATATTGTGCAGATATAGTTAATGGCCTATCTGTTTCAAGAGATTTATTCTTTCGAGTAATTCTCTTAGAAATCTCACTTAATTTGAATGATTTCCATTCATCATCAAATCCGCTAAATCGCAATTTAAGCCAGGTTTACTATGCCAATGAATTTGAAGCACTGGGAAATGATCTGATAGCTGCAGTTGGAACCTACTTCAGCAGCAGCTGTGAAAAATACGAAATCAGCATTTATGTAAATGATATATTAAAACACACACAAAACGGAACAAGTGCATTTGGCGGTTTTTCAACTGTCAAATTAAATAATTACATTCCAGTTAACAAAGGAGACATTTTCAGAGCTGTAATTAAAGGTGTAAATGTCCCATTATCCATAAATACCAGAGTTCATAATGACGATTTAGCTACTTTAAATATAAATCTGATACTGGAAAATATATCATAACAGCAATCAAACAGGTAACCGGATTAGATATGAGGTATGGAGTAACTGTCCTTAAATAGAGTTTTAAACTCTATTTTAAATACTCCTCAATATCAGTATCCTTTAAAACTTTTTTTCTTAAAATTTTGTCAATACCCGTGCCGTACTGGGCTGCCTTTTTAGGTCTGTAAGCAATCTGCTTATCCAGTCCCAAATTGAAAGCCGTTTTTCTTAAAATATTTTTGCGCAGCTTATCATCAGAACCTGAAATCTTATATCTGACCGGAATATTGAGGGCAAATTCAACAAGATTCTTATCTAAAAAAGGAAGGCGCAGCTCAACGCCATTTGCCATTGAGCATGCATCATCACGTTCCAGATTAACATGATACATATTAGCCATATCATATCTTAATTCATCATCTAAAGTATTTTCCCTATAGCTATTCAGATATCTGTTATAGCCCCCAAACAGCTCATCAGCACCCTGACCGGAAATAGCTACCTTAATGTTATCTTCAGCTATCATTTTAGAAGCAAGATAAACAGTCATTCCCACTCCAATCTTCATCAGATTGTTTTCACCAATTGCCTGAACAACATCTTTCAGACTGTCCTTTACAATACTTTCCGTAATGTCATGAACCTTTAGAGGAAGACCCAAATACTCAGCTACACACTTAGCTGCAACCACATCCTTGGAATCCTTTTTACCGACAGCATACAAAGTAACTTTAAGATTTTTATTTAAAGATATTTCCCGAAGCAGCAAAGCTATCAAAGAGCTGTCAACACCTCCTGAAAATATTACTCCAACTTCATTCAAATCCTCAACCCTTTTTAAAACAGCCAGTTTAAGAAGCTTTTCAAGTTTTCTGTTGTCGGTTTCAAACCTCTTCTGGAAAATATCCGTTTTAGGAGGTATCTCTTCCCAGTTGTAAAGTATATGTCCCGGCTTTAATGTTTTGATATCTCCTTTCAAGCACTGTTTTGAAGAAGCAAAAGCATTATGTGTGTAAAATAAAGGTTTGACACCTAAAGGATCTCTTGAAACAGCCAAGTTAATGCCATCTGTAACAGCATAAGCATAATCCCCATCCAAAAGATTATTGACCTGAGTTACTGCTCTTAAAAGGTCATCCTTATAATAAAAATCAATCAGATTAATTAATAACTCAGAATCAGAATTTATATTGTCATTTTTTGTCAGTTTAGCCAGCAAATTCTTTAGGGAAGAATAATTATAAATCTCACCATTGAAAACCAGAGTCAGAGTGTTTTTAGCTATCGGCTGAGTATGGGAAGTTCTGTTTTCCAAATTATGGACAGCCAGCAGATTATGGCCTAAACCTAAATAATAAGCGTTTTCATCATTGAAATCATTTAAATCAATACCTTTTTGTATTTTACCATCTAAAAATATTCCTGAAGCATCTTTTCCCCTATTTTTTGATGTTTTTAACATAGCTATTAAATCATCAGCTTTGAAATTACCTTGAAGACCAACTATTGAACACATGATTTAATATTAAATTTTGGAGTTTAAAAAAATAATGATAGTACAAAGTAAACATTTGATTATTTCAATTCATAGTGCATTATTTTAACTGATTACATCCAAGTTTTTAAAAGATATTAAGATTTAAATCCTATTATAGTCTTATTTTTAACAGTTGACCTAAGTTTATATAATTGTGCAAATCCAGCATTTCAATCCTATTATAGTCTTATTTTTAACAGATGATGTTTTATTGGAGAATGGATATGCAGTACAATTTCAATCCTATTATAGTCTTATTTTTAACCAGGTTATCATTTTCCATGATTACTTTATCATGTGTAATTTCAATCCTATTATAGTCTTATTTTTAACATTATATGATGCTGTAGACTTAAGATGACTTTCTTGATTTCAATCCTATTATAGTCTTATTTTTAACATTATATGATGCTGTAGACTTAAGATGACTTTCTTGATTTCAATCCTATTATAGTCTTATTTTTAACACCATGCCAGTCAGTTATATAATGATGGTATGAGTAATTTCAATCCTATTATAGTCTTATTTTTAACCCATTATCATTTCTGCCAAAATTATATTAAAAGTAAATTTCAATCCTATTATAGTCTTATTTTTAACGAGTAGTATCATACTCATCTAAAGCAGTACCTACAAGATTTCAATCCTATTATAGTCTTATTTTTAACTATACTTACCCTAATCGTATTAAAGCACACTTATTTCAATCCTATTATAGTCTTATTTTTAACGCTAAAAGAGCATTAATTGATTTGAACAAAGCTACATTTCAATCCTATTATAGTCTTATTTTTAACTGTTTTTTCCTTTGTTTCCGCTTCCAATTACATTCATTTCAATCCTATTATAGTCTTATTTTTAACACTTGTAGATTTCAATTATCTCACAGTATGTGAATTTCAATCCTATTATAGTCTTATTTTTAACTTTTTAAAAGAAGTTACTTTGAATTATTTGAAGATTTCAATCCTATTATAGTCTTATTTTTAACAGTAATCTTATCCGTATCCTGTATGCTTGTTCCATATTTCAATCCTATTATAGTCTTATTTTTAACTTTGTTTGAAAGAGATGCTTTAGAGAGTGTGGCTATTTCAATCCTATTATAGTCTTATTTTTAACTTTTGTAACTGGTGCAGGAAGGTCAGGTCTTGCAGCTAAAATTTCAATCCTATTATAGTCTTATTTTTAACACTGTGATTTGCACATTTTTCATTTCGACTTGGAAATTTCAATCCTATTATAGTCTTATTTTTAACCCGGTTAAGATAGCTTAAGCTTGACTTAATAAATATTTCAATCCTATTATAGTCTTATTTTTAACTATATGATGTGAAAGAATGTAGATATGTGCCTGATTTCAATCCTATTATAGTCTTATTTTTAACATTTCGTAGGTGTGCATAACACTTATGAATCATTGAATTTCAATCCTATTATAGTCTTATTTTTAACAACCTTCAGGTTGGCTCACAACTAATCCTGAAGCAGATTTCAATCCTATTATAGTCTTATTTTTAACTTTTAGATATAGACTCATGTTTTTTCCAGTTTTATTTCAATCCTATTATAGTCTTATTTTTAACACTCACAAAAGAAACAGTGATCCTTATATTGCTCAATTTCAATCCTATTATAGTCTTATTTTTAACTTGAATTAGAAATCACAGTTAAAGAAATACCTACATTTCAATCCTATTATAGTCTTATTTTTAACTCCTATTTTGGACAATTTTGTTTTAATACCATCATTTCAATCCTATTATAGTCTTATTTTTAACATCACCATCATACCATTTTCATTTATATGAATATTATTTCAATCCTATTATAGTCTTATTTTTAACCTACAAAAAACCATTCAAGCAATAAACCTGACTAATTTCAATCCTATTATAGTCTTATTTTTAACTATCTAAATCATTCCTTTTATAAATCACTTCACTAATATTTCAATCCTATTATAGTCTTATTTTTAACCTGTGTCGTTTAATAATAAATCATTTACGTAACTAAATTTCAATCCTATTATAGTCTTATTTTTAACCTAATACATCTGACATCATAAAAACACCTTTCATAATTTCAATCCTATTATAGTCTTATTTTTAACGACAGTTAAAACATTTGCCATTACAAATTATATATTATTTCAATCCTATTATAGTCTTATTTTTAACCCATACATTATCATACCAGTAAACCAATTTGGATTTCAATCCTATTATAGTCTTATTTTTAACTTCCACACTATCAAATTTGTTGATTTTTTCCATTCTATTTCAATCCTATTATAGTCTTATTTTTAACAAAAGTATACAAATAATCTGAAAACCATGGGTTCTATATTTCAATCCTATTATAGTCTTATTTTTAACATCTTCCTTTTTGATAACAAGATTTGTTTCCTCGTATTTCAATCCTATTATAGTCTTATTTTTAACTTTTACTAATTTTTCAGATGGAATGTTTGTATCTGTATTTCAATCCTATTATAGTCTTATTTTTAACATCTTCCACCATCTGTTCCACCAGTACATTTGTAAATTTCAATCCTATTATAGTCTTATTTTTAACGCCGATGTCTATTCCGTAATTGTATCCTGCTTTTCCATTTCAATCCTATTATAGTCTTATTTTTAACTCCTTAATTGGGCAAAGGATAGCTATTAGGAAGTCATTTCAATCCTATTATAGTCTTATTTTTAACTCGAGAGTGTCGAGATAGGACTCTTTTGCGAAAGTATTTCAATCCTATTATAGTCTTATTTTTAACCTTGGGGACACATTTTAGGACTGTGGTTATTGTATTTCAATCCTATTATAGTCTTATTTTTAACTTTAGAATAGTTTTTTATCCTATTAATAATGCATTTCAATCCTATTATAGTCTTATTTTTAACCTGAAACATGTCCCTTATTATATGTCCTTTCATAATGATTTCAATCCTATTATAGTCTTATTTTTAACCCTGCTAGGTTATCATAGTGTATATGATCAAACATTTCAATCCTATTATAGTCTTATTTTTAACATTCATATGCTGAATATATTTTTCCCGTAAATGCAAATTTCAATCCTATTATAGTCTTATTTTTAACTAAACTTATTAGATTATGGTGCAGGATTAAATGTATTTCAATCCTATTATAGTCTTATTTTTAACTCTGCCCTTAAATCCAAAGGAAAAAATGCTGTAGAATTTCAATCCTATTATAGTCTTATTTTTAACACTGCAGCAGTAGAAAAAAATACTATATACTTGTAATTTCAATCCTATTATAGTCTTATTTTTAACTAAAAGCCTTTTAAGGCTTAATAAGTTCCTTACGAAATTTCAATCCTATTATAGTCTTATTTTTAACAAGGACAAAGAGCAAAAGCAGAATCAATTTACGATATTTCAATCCTATTATAGTCTTATTTTTAACCATATTTCCTAAAGACACATATACCATTATCATCGTTAATTTCAATCCTATTATAGTCTTATTTTTAACAAGGCTATTGAACCTCAAAAACATGAGGGTACGATAATTTCAATCCTATTATAGTCTTATTTTTAACAGGCCACATTTTTTCTCAAAACGGGCAAAACCAATTTATAATTTATTTATTCATGCACTTAAATTTGTTGATTATAAAAAATGTTTTTTATTTATATGTATCAACAAAGAAGACAAAATAATTGAAAATAAAAAATAAAACTTAGAAATTTATAAAATAAAATATCAACCTATTTAAAAGAGAAGTATCCCATTTAAATAAATAAAACTTAAAAAAATAATCAAAAAATAAAATTTTTTAAATAGCTAAAAAATAATCAAAAAATAAAACATGTGATAAACAAAGCTTTTAAAATTTATTTTATCAAATTTAACAGTTTAAATAAAATTAAAAATATCAAATTTATAAAATTTCATCGATAGGTGCTTTTTCAATACCTAAAACCTCACGATTCATCACATCAGCCATTCTTAATTTATAAATTATAACTGAATCAACCTCTGTATCAATTATTTTCATTAAACCATCATGAATTATCTTAAACTCGCTTTCACTAGCTTCTCCTTCAAAAACAGAATTTTGAATCCAAAAGAGGTACTGCCTTAAAAATGACTTTACTTTATTGACCCGCTCAACCTTAATATCATAAACTATAATTACATACATAAAGTCACCACCAGCTTACGAATGGATCATATTTTTCAATGCCTAAAATATGTTTTTTAAGTTTATATGCTTCTAATCGGATTAATCTTTGGTAAGAAACATTTTTCTTTAATTTTTTATGTTTAATCGTTTTTTCAAGTCGTTTATTGTATTCTTTTATGAATTTATTTCGTCCTTTATCATTTAAAAGACAACAGTTTAAATCTTCATTAAAATCTTTTTTAGACAACATTCTTTTGTTAACCATATAAAAAATCAACCTATCAACAAAAATCGGCTTAAAAATTTCACTAAGATCCAAAGATAGTGAAAATCTTCTTTCAGAAGGTTCATGAAGATAAGATATTGTAGGATTTAATTGTGTATTATACAATTCTGTCAAAACTGTAGAATACATCATTGAATTTCCAAAGCTAATTAAAGAATTTATCATATTTTTAGGAGGTTGTCTGGATCTGCCTTCCATTTTAAAATCATCGGGAAGAATTTCATCAAATTTAGAATAATATTCCGAGCGAATCCTACCTTCAATATTCATTATTTCAGTTATTTTATTTGTTGAATTTAACTCTGATAATGTTTCTTTAATATTGTTTTCAATTTTATAATATGCTAAAACCTTTAAAATATTATTTGCTGCTCCTTCAACAAATAATTTAGCTAACTCCAACCTTTTTTGAATATTTAAATAATAATCTGCCTGTTTTACTAACAAATCACCAGACAATAATGTTTCACGAGGATAATAAGATCCGCTATAAAAACCATAATAATTGAAAAAATGAATAGGAACTCCATTTTTAGATAAAAGACTCATTACCTGTGAAGAAAATGTTATCTGACCATATGCATAAATTGAATATACTTTATTGATTGGGATTGGTTTTTTACCTTTTTCATTGACAAAATAAATAGTATTTTCTTTCCTTTTAAGAATCCCTTCAGACAGGATATAATAATTCTTTTTTGACATTTTAAAAAACACCTCTATGAAAAACAAAACTCAAAATAAGCACATTTACTGCAAATTCTTTTCTTTTTAGGTTTTGGCATCGAACTATCAACAATATTTTTGATATTGTCAATTATTTCAAATAAATCTCGCTCTTTTTCTTTTGTTAAAGTAATTTTCTTCTTTTTGCGACTATCTGGATAATTTAAAAAACCTACAACATTTTTTATATCTTTTTCATGTTTTAAATAAAACATATAATATAAAAGTTGATATTCATTAGCTAAATTCATTTTTTGTGACTTTTTTACTTCATGAATTTCAACAGAATCAGTTATTTTAATAAAATCTACATTAATTAAGTTATCAATAAGAAAATCTTTTTCTCTTTTAAAACTAGTTTCATGTAAAAATTTACCTAACTTGACATTCTCATGCTCATCTTCTAATTGGATATTATGAGAAAATAACCATAGTTTAGTTTTACATATGAAATAGTAATTAATTTGAGTTCCATTAATTTTAGAAATCATAAAATTCATTTATAAAATTGTGGATTCTTCATCCGAAAGTTTTAATCCCAATTCCGAATCATATTTTACATCGATAAAGTAAGTATTGCTATTACAATCAAATTCAACATTATTATCCTTTTGAAGTTTAAAAAATTGACCTTTACTAATTGACAAACAATAACTCATAGATTTATAATATCGTTTATTATTTATTTCATCCAAATATTCTTCCCTAAATTTTTGAGGAACAACCTCATAAGAATCAAAAAGATTATAAAAATCATTATCTTTATTAAAATTTATAAAAGGGACAATATTTTTTAATAACCTGTTAAAAGAGAGTTTTACTTCATCAAAAGTTTCTTGATTTTTTGAATCATAACCCTCACTGTATACATGATCAATAATCTCTTGAATTTTACTTTCTGGTAAAATATCAAAATTATTTAAAACATCTAATGTTTTATTAACCAAATTTTGATTATAAATATATTTATCATTATCAGACCCTATTTTAAAAATATTAACCTGTTTAATAATATCATCTTTCCATCCTCTGCGATTAACCCTACCAAATCTTTGAATTAATGCATCCAATGGAGCTGGCTCAGAATATAAAACATCATAATCAATATCTAAAGAAACTTCAATAGCTTGAGTACCTATTAACAGATTTAAATTATCTAAATTTTTTTCTATTCTTTCCCTATCTTTTAATATAAATCTACTATGTAATAATGCAGAATTATCCACATCCTTTTCCTTAAACCATTCATAAATAAATTGGGCTTTATCCACAGTATTGCAGACAATCAATACTTTTTTACCAGAATTTATATCATTTAATATTTTATCGCAACAATTCTCAATACAATTATTAATTATATTAACTTTATGGCGAGTAAATGAATCTAATTCTTTTGAATCTAAAGATATGAAATTAGAAATATCCAATTCCTTAGAAAAAAGATTTTTTAAAAAAGACGGAAGTGTAGCAGACATGATAAAAATATCTACATCAAATTTACTTTTTAAAATTTTAAGAGATTCTAATAACAAACAAGTGACTCTAGCATCATATGCATGAATTTCATCTAAAATTAATAAACTGTTTGTTAATTCAGATAATCCCATTTCAAAACCTTTAACTCCAAAAAAGAATTTAATAAGTTGAAAAGGTGTTAAAATTTTATAAGGCCTATATATTTTCTTTGTTAAATTTTGAATTCTTTTAGTTTCAAAGTTAGACTCATCATAATCTCCAGACTCAACAGATTTATAAATAAAATAAGATGCTTTACCATGAGAAATGCCTACTAATTCATCAGAGCCCAAATCTTTGACTAATCTATTATACATAGCATTTATGCTTGCAGTAAACGGCAAAACATAAAAAATCCTTTTAGAAAAATTATCAGTCTGATTATTATCCGCCCATAAAAAAGAAGCTTCTGTTTTACCACTACCAGTTGGGGCTATTAAGAAACTACTTCCTTTTGTTTTAGAAGCTATCAGTTGTGTTTTTCTTAATGAATCAAAAGTATATAAATCTCCATTTTTTACTGCTGAAAGTATTTCATATTTAGATCCTGAAGCTAAATAATCACAAGCATTCATAAAACCTTTTAAAAAATAACCATAAATACCATGTAATTCATTATAATTACCTATCTTAAAATCTTTAAAATAATTAAGCACTGTTTGATTATAAACACTTCTTAAATCTTCAAAAGAAATATTATTAGGCGTTTTTAATTTATATCCCAAATATTTTTCGCTCAATTTTGGAACTAAATTTAAATAAGATATTAACTCATCAAAATTAGGTTTTAACTCAAATAATTTTTCGTCAAAAACACGTTTAGCTTCTTTATTTTTTATTTGATAATCTTTCCTTAACTTTTTAACATCTTTATGGTGAGTTATAATTGTTAAACCAATTGCATTTATTGTAACTTCTGGAAAAATATCATTTAAAGAAATAATAAAACATGCAGATAGTATTTCATGCCTATATCCCCAATAATTATTTGAATTTAAAGAATTTTGAAAACCTACTGCTGCTTTACCAAAATCGTGGAAAAATAAAATATAAAAAAGATGTTCCCAAAAATCAGGAACACCACATATTTTAGGAACATCAGGATAACATTCTTTAATACATTTAAAAACTTTTAAAGTATTTTCCGTATGCTCCATTAATGTTTCATTAGGTTTAGCTAAAATAACCATAATATAACCTACTTATGAATCCAAACTCCCCAATTTAACTCAGAATCAAAATAACAATCACCAGAATAATCAAAAAATTGATTCATCAATAGATATGGTTTGGTTCCAATTGCTTTTCTAGGAATTGAATCTGAAAAATGTGTAGGTAATGCTTGAATAATTCCAAATGCACCTTCAATACCAAATGGTAAAATTGTTTTACCTAACTTAACATTATTCTTTTTTTCCATCTTAATTTCTTTAATTTCACTAATAATAGCTAAATCTGAAGATCTTCCAAGTAAAATTGGATATGTTGGATTTTTAAAATATTTTTTAAATTTCAAATCATCAGTATATAAATATAAACTAGGATTAAATAGAAACTCTCTTTTAGCTACATTAGATTTGTTTCCTTTTAATCCTTTTAATTCATAAATTGTCTCTAAATCTACTGCTTTTGCATCATAATCAAAAACAAAACCAACATTTGTTTCATCAGGAGTAACTAACTCCCCTTTAGCAGCAGACAATAATCCATAAATTGTACTTAAAGGAGGAACTGGCAATGTTGGCTGAAATCCACTTATAAATGCAGGATATCTAAATGAAGCAGTCCACCCCTCAATTAAAATCCTTAAATATTTCATTTAAATCAACTTAGGAATTTCATCAGAAAATTTATCAGTTATCTCTTTAATAGTTCCAATATGAACATTTTCTTTATTTTTAGCATATTCAATTATTTTATCTTGAGTATCTTTTAAAAATCCTGTTCTAACACCAATGAAAATATCTGATTTAATAATATCAGAATAATCTGAAATTACTTCATCTAAAGCATTCAAATCAAATATAAGTTCTCCTTTTTCTTCACGGACAATATTCATGAAAATATGATTCCCACCATCAATAGCAGCAAGAACTATTATTTTTGGAGTTACATCTGTTAAATGGGATGCGGATTTAGCTCCTCCAGACAAATAAGGTAATGCATTAATAATATCTTGTGTACGTTTAATTCTAATGTCTTTATCCATTATCCATTTATCTTCTTCGTGTTCCAATCCTTTTTCTTCAGCTAATTTCAATAAATCAGCAGACATATTTTTATATCCTGTTTTTTCACTTTCGGAAAATATTCCAACAGCCCCTAAATCAATTGAAAAAATACCTTTTAAAATATTTGAATAAAATTCATGTTCATAAGGAACAGGATCTCCTTCATGACGAGACATTACTCCAAAATCTTCAGTTGGATTCTGACCAATTACTGCAATTAGAGGTGAATTTTTTAAAGGAGAAATTCTTGTAACAGTTCCTCCTTCTTTTTTAGACATAGCCCTCATATATCCAAAAACATCATCATCAGGATATTCAATAGGATTAGCACTTGTGAACGCAATCTTTTTTTCACGACTAATAGGAGACATTTCCCAATCAAATTTATCTTCCAAAGTTTCTCTCCACCAATACCTTAAAGCTTGACCAGAAACATAAGGATACCTAGTCATTCCTTTTCTAATAGTTTTAACTCTAACAATATTATCTGTTCTATCTCCAGCATCAGATCCTGCATTATTAAGCGCAGAATGAGGTGCATCAATTAACATTAAACCTACAACATTATTTGTCATTTTTATTCCTCCAATAATTCTTCTTCTGAAACTTCTTCAACAAAATCATTTTCAACCATCCAATCATGCAAGTTTTCATATATTCTAAAAAGCAACAAATCTTGAGTTTCTCTCCAAGTTAAATTACCTTCAGGAAATAAATTAACTACATAATCATCAAAAGTAAATAATAATTCATTATCATCTTTAATTTTACTTTTAAGAATTTTTCTTAAAACATTCCTAAAATTATTATATGAAGATGCATTCTCCAAACTAGATAATGTTTTTTTACTATCATTAATTTCAATATATTTTGATAATTTATCTCCAACAGTTTTTATTGCATCAATTCTTTTTTCATCCATTTTTCTAACCTCTCTTATATATGCATTAACTAATTTCCATGAACAATAAGTTTTTTTATATTTAAAATTGTAAAAGTACTTTAAAATAGATTTATTCAATAATAAATTGTTATAAACAACATTTGGTTTGTTTTTGTAATAATAATTTTTTTTATCCTTGTTAAAAGTTTCTTTTTTATCCCATTTAACAAATTGATATCCTTTTTTAAGAATAAAATTCCAATTATGTTTATCTTCTAATGGAATATCTACTAAAAAATTAAACACCTCCATAGGCAATGTATAAATTTCAAGTTCTGGTCCTTGATTATAATTAGTAAAATAATAAAAATTCAAAGATGGATTTTCATCTTCCCACAAATCAGATAAAGAAATCACTTTTATAATAATTTCAAAAATTGCATTGACTGGTCTTGTAATTCCATCATTACAGCAACCCGTGTAATCTTTCAATGCTATTTGATTATCCACATTTTGAATCGTTTCTTTAGCCCATAAACTCATTACTAATTCTGAATCAGAATGCAATAAAATAAATTTTCCTCCACATGTATACATTAATAATGGAGAAAATTGAGTTAAAATAGCACATAATGAACAATAATCTGCTCCATCATTAGCAAATGAAAAATAATTTTTTAAAGATCCAGATCCAGTTAATGGAATTGTACTTTTTCCAAACACATTAACTGAATTTCTTCTACCACAACCTATACAAGAACCTTCATCTTGAATATCTTGAATATTTTCAATTTCACATTTTAAATCATCAAAATATTTTTCTGAACGATTTCCTTTAATGGCATTATTAACTAAAGAAGAATTTGGAAAAATACTATACATATTTTTATTCCAAGCATCATTAAGATAAAGTTTAGAAATGAATTTTGCTTCATTCTCAATATCTTCAATCGTGATATTGTTGATTGATTTATCTAGCATACCTTTAAGTGCAAAAATACCTGCATCAATAAAAGGATTCCCAGTTATTTTTAAATCTAAATTTTTAGACATGCTTTTTCTCCTTATTAAATTTATTTATCCTAAAATAGACTGATTTTAAGAATATGTTCATTTTTTCAATCACAAAATGTACTTATTATACAATTTAATATTTTGTAACTCCAACTATTTAAAAGTAACCTAATGAACATATACTTAGTAAAATTATTAATGAAAGATAATAACTTGTTAATAAATAATATTATAATCAAATATTTATAAATATATCTATTTTAATCTTAAAAAATAAAAAACAATCTCTAAAATATTATAAATAATGTTCAAAATTGATTTTAAATTCAAAAACAAAAGATACTTTAATTATCCAAAATAAATAAAAATATTAATGAGACTCGAAATTATCTTAAAAGGAAAAAACAACTTTAAAGTTCCATTTAATTACAATCATATTTTATCAGCCATTATTTATAATAAAATAGCTGATTTGAATTTTGCCAATGAATTGCACTCATCAAAATCATTTAAATTTTTTACTTTTTCTCAAATTTATATTCCTAAAAGAAGAATAGTTAAAGATGGAATAATAGCTAAAGACGGAGTTATTAGTTTTTATATATCTTCACCTAATGATTTTTTAATTAAAAGTCTTGTTGACGGATTTCTTGAAGATTTAGAAATAAGCTTTCAAAACCAAAAATTAACAATTCAAAAAATTGAAGCATTAAAAACCCCTGAATTTTCATCTAAAAGTGAATTTAAAACCTTGGCACCAATAATTGTCAGAACTAAAAAAGAAATTAATGGTGAACTTAAAATTTGGGATCTTGCACCTTCAGATAAGTTTTTCAAATCATTGGAAAATAATTTAATAAAAAAATATATTAAATTTAATAATTTAACAAAAACTGATAAAAAAATCAATATATATTCAGATATGAATTTTGTAAAAAGAAAACGAATTTCAATAAATAAAGGCAATGCTACAACTCATCACAGAGCTTATATGATGGATCTTATTTTAGAGGGTGACCTGGACCTGATTGAATTTGCTTATGATGTCGGAATAGGTGAAAAAAATTCAATGGGTTTTGGAATGATTAAATTATTGGAATAAGTTAATAAAAATAAAAAAAGAGTTAAGAGAAGATTTCTCCTAACTGATTGTAATTTTATTTCCAATTTGATAACTGTTCCATATTGAAGTGATGATATATTCTCCCCTGAGAAGTCGGATATTTAAACTTGCAACACCATTATCTGCTGTTGTTTTATTGTAAAATACTCCGTTTATATTGAATATCACTGTCTGATTAGCTAAGGGTTTTCCCTGACCGTCAAGAACAGTTGCATTAAACTTACTGCCGTCCTTAAACTTCATGGACAAATCATCAGTAAGCAGAACACTTTTAACAACCACATTGTTTCCCACATCATATCCTTCATATATTGCAGTTACAATATATTTTCCGGGATTCAAATTGATGTTTAGTGTTACTGTACCATTTTCATCAACTGTCCTTTTATAGAATACCCCGTTTATGTTAAATGTTACATTTTTACCAATAGCTAAGCTTCCGTCTTTATCATAGACTTTTGCTGTGTATTGTGTGCTGTTTTTATAATATTTAACTATATCATGGTTTTCACAGATAAGAGCTTTGACAGTTATGTTGAAACCTTTTTTCTCATTGTTTACAGGGTTGTATGCCGTTAAAATGTAGGTTCCGGGTCTTAAGTTAATGTTTAATTTTGCATAACCTGAATCATCAGTGTTTCTTGTGTAAAACACACCATTGATATTGAATGTAACTGCCCTTTTAGCTAAAGGGTTTCCTGAACTATCAATGAATTTTGCATAAAACTGGGTTTCATTTCTGAACATCTTTACAATATCATTTCCTGAGATAGTTTCATATACTTTTACATTGGCTTTTTTGGAATCACTGCCGAAACGTCCATTATAACTTACTTTGGCAAGATATTCACCAGAATCCAGATTAATGGCCAGTGAAGCAGTGCCCTTATCATCACTAACTTTTTTATAATCAACACCATTGATATTAATAATAACATTTTCACCAACAATAGGATTGCCATTAACATCCTTTAAGCATATGCTAAACCTTTCAGGACCTCTATAATATTTGTTTACGTCATCTGCACAAAGTACAGCACCATAATCATTTGCAAATAATTTATCGCTTCCGACAAAATTGTTGTCCAGTGAATGGTATAAATCAAACTGTCCTGATTTAAGTGCCTTAAGAGAAATTGTGATGTAATTATTCATATCACAGTCATTTAAATTCCAAACTACAATACGGCCAGAATCCAATCTGTAATTTCCCCTAGATACACTTGCATTATTAAAATCAAATCCTTCAGGAAGAGCAAACTGAACTACAGGGCTTGAATGAGCAATATAGTTAACCTGATATTTCAACTCAATATTATCTCCAACAGGACATGAGCTGACGGGAGTCAGTAATCTGAAAACTTCAATACTGTTTTCAAAAACATGAGTTCCCAAAAATAGTTTATCTCTAGCTAATGGAAGGGAATTTCTTGAATGGAAATTACTGAAGTAATAAACATTATCTGCCATATTGGATGTTGAGCGGCCAACACCTCTACCGTCATCATTTGATGCATAGGAATCTACTCCATAGGACAGTCCATTAGAAGAAGCAGTCAGCTTCCAGTGATAAGTCATTATATTTCTCCTATTGACACCATAGCTGTCAGTATAAACTTTTTTAATGGCTGCATCAACCGGATTCAGACTGCTGTCATAACTGCCTTTTTGAGACATGGAATAAACATTAGGACATAAAACATACTGTCCTAGCTGCAGTTTAGAAACATGATACAAATTACTGAAAACAACACCATAGGTTCCGTCAGCTGCCTTAATTACAAAATGACCTAAAGAATATCTGGACATTATCTTATAAATTCTTGAAAGATAATCATTTGTAATCTGATTGGTGACAACCATTTCAGAAGCTATGCTTTCAATCTGGCGAAATACAGAACCGTCTGTTACACCACCATTACCAATAAGCCAGCCATTGGATGTGACAATTGCATGTGAAAAATAACCCCCGCTGGTTTTATATTGCTTCAGATAACCAATATCTCCCCAGCTACCGCTTTCAATATAAATATCAGCGGCATTTGCAGCATCACGCCTGATACAAATAACTCCTTCATTATCACTTACCTGAAGAACAGCTGAACTGCATTCACTTAAATTAATCAAATCATCAGCAGTCTGACCTGTGTCCTGTCTTATGGCACCGTCTGCATAGTGTTCTGCATCAGTGTTAGTATCCAACACCACATTATCATTAAATGACAATTCATTTAAATCCTGACTAGCTACAGCATCATCCTGCGCACTGACTGAAGTTATAGCTATCAGAAAAACAAAAAAACTAAAATAAAATACTTTTTATTGAACATGAATTCACCTGTAACCTATTAATTAACAGATATTTAATGATTGTATGTTAAAATATAAACATTTTTATGAAATTCAGATGTGTTTTTAGAAATCCAAATCAGCATATGGATTCAACTAAAAAAACAGAAAATATACGAAAACTAAAAAATTCAACCATGGTTTTTTTTATAATTTCATATGTAAAAATAGCTTTTTTAATGATCATTAAATAAGATTTAAAAATAATAATTGCGATTTAGTGGATTTGATGATGAATGGAATGAAGATTATTTTATTAATTTTTATTATTTTTCTAACTATAATTGTATCAATTTTGATTTCAATTATCGTTATTATTAAATATAGAAATAAGGATATTGGTATTCAAATTTTCGCTTTGATTCTAATTTCAGTAGCTAGTCAATTTGTATCAGGAAATGCTCCGTCTTCAATAATGTTTTATCCAGAATATCCCGGCAGATACTGGATAATTTTCAATGGAATTTTAATGATTATAATAGGATTACTGATTTATGATTTATTGGAAAACTGGGAATTTTCAATAAATAAACTTCAAAAGTAATGCATATCTAAAACAAAATATTATATTTTTTAGTTTTAAAAGATTTAACAGGTTAATATGACTAGTCTCTTACCACAACAATACCCAAATTATTTTTAATATTTGTTATGCTCTTTATATGCAAGTTACTGTTAATTTCTAAGAAAATAATAAGAGCAATCCATTAATAACAATGAAAAAATAGCTAATCTTAAAAAATAAAAAAAACTGATTTGAGTAATTAAACCCAAACCACAAATAAATTTATAATTTTCTTTTTCTAGATCCGACGAATATTACACTTAAAATACATAAGAGCAACATTACAAGTGGATTTCCTGTATTCGGTAAGTTTACAGATTTGCCACATTCATTATCTGAAGATGAACCATCTGGATGAACCTGTTTATCCGGACCGATCGGAGCTGCTTTTTTAAGGACTTTAACAGTTACATTGTCGTAGTTGTTTTCCATGATTACTTCGAAGGTTTCGCTTGTTACATTGACATATACTGTTGAATTGCCTTCGTTTAATGCTTTAGCTACAAATGTTAATACGACTGTTTCACCATTTGTTAAGTTTCCTATAGACCAGTTGCCGGAAGTTATGTCAAATGTTCCTTTTGTTGCATTATATGAGAGAATGCTTAATGCATTTGGTATTAATATGTTAGCAATAGTATTTATTGCATCGCTTGGTCCATTATTTATGACAGTAACTGTGTAGACAATATTGTCTCCAACATATATTTCGGATTTGTCAGCAACTATGTGTATTTCCAGATCAACAATATCTCCGGATTCGATAGTGCAGTTGGAAGTTTTGTTTCCAACATTTACAGTATTTGTAATATTTCCTGATTTGTTTACACATACATCAGCAGTCAAATCAACAGTTGAATTAGCTGTGATGTTTAAAATCCATGTAATAATTCCAGTAACAGGGTCATATACTCCTCCGTTTGAAGCATTGATGAATTTTAATCCTTCAGGAAGAATATCTCTAATTACAACATTTGTTGCATTGATTTTTCCAGAGTTGGAAACTGTAATAGTGTAGGTTATTTCATCTCCAATATGAATATCAGAGGAATTAACTTCTTTTACAGTGATTATTTCAGGAACTGTTATGTTTCTGACAGCTGTTTTATTACCAACAGCAACAGTGTTAGGTAAAACACCATAACCTAAAACAGTAACATTTACATTGAATGTTTTGGTTTCGCCTTTAGCTAAATCAACAATCCAGGTAATTATGCCTGTTTTTTCATCATATGTGAAGTTTCCAGTTGCATTTAAGAATTTCAATCCTTTATCTAAAACATCTGTAATAACTACATTGTTAGCATCACCGATACCGTCATTAGTAACAGTAACAGTGTAGGTTACATTATCACCGAAATTAGGAATTTCGTTGTCAACTGTTTTGTCCGGATTGATTTCAGGAACAGTCACATTAACACCAGCAGTCTTATTACCAACAACTAAAGAGTTAGTAACATTTCCATAACCTACAACAGTAGCAATCACACTAAATACTTTACTTTCACCTTTAGCCAAATCAACAATCCAAGTAACAGTACGTGTAGCTTCATCAAAGGAGTAATTACCAGTTGCTGAAACAAATTTAAGACCTTCACCTAAAACATCACGAACAACAACATCCTTAGCATCACCGATACCATCATTAGTAACAGTAACAGTATAATCTACCTTATCACCGAAATTAGGATTAGTAATATTAGCTGTTTTATCAGGATTAATCTCAGGAACAGTCACATTAACACCAGCAGTCTTATTACCAACAACTAAAGAGTTAGTAACATTTCCATAACCTACAACAGTAGCAATCACACTAAATACTTTACTTTCACCTTTAGCCAAATCAACAATCCAAGTAACAGTACGTGTAACTTCATCAAAGGAGTAATTACCAGTAGCATCAACGAAAGTTAAACCTTCACCTAAAATATCTTTAACAACAACATTATTAGCATCACCAATTCCATCATTAGTAACTTTTACAGTGTAGGTTACATTATCACCGAAATTAGGATTTTCAATACCTACAGTCTTATCTGGAATGATTTCAGGAACAGTCACATTAACACCAGCAGTCTTATTACCAACAACTAAAGAGTTAGTAACATTTCCATAACCTACAACAGTAGCAATCACACTAAATACTTTACTTTCACCTTTAGCCAAATCAACAATCCAAGTAACAGTATGTTTTACAGGATCCCAAACACCATTATCAGAAGCACTTACAAAGGTCAAACCTTCACCAAGCCTATCAACAATAACAACATTATTAGCATCCCCCATACCGTCATTAGTAACAGTAACAGTATAATCTACCTTATCACCGAAATTAGGATTAGTAATATTAGCTGTTTTATCAGGAATAATTTCAGGAACAACAACATCAGCAGAAGCAGTGTTATCCCCAACAGTTACATCATTGATTAAAACACCATAAGCTTCAGCAACAGCAGTCACATAGAAAGTTTGAGACTCACCTTTAGCCAAATCAATAATCCATGTAACAGTACGACTATCTTCATCAAAAGTATACTCTCCAGTAGCTTTAACAAATTTCAATCCTTTATCAAGAATATCCTTAACAACAACCTGTTTAGCATCAACAACACCATTATTTGTAACAACAACAGTATAAGTTACAGTATCGCCGAAATTAGGATTTTCAACATCAACAGACTTACCCGGAATAATTTCAGGTACTGTAATGTTTTTTGTAGCTGATTTGTTTCCTACAACTACTGTGTTATTTATGTTTCCATATGCTTCTACAGCAGCATTTACACTAAATACCGCACTTTCACCAGCACCCAAATCAATAATCCAGGTAATGGTTCTTGTAGATTCATCATATTTGCCGTTATGGCTTGCATTAATGAATTTTAAACCTTTGCCAAGAGTATCAACTATGACAACTTGTTTTGCATCTTTATTAGCATTATTGTTAACAGTTATAGTGTATTCCACTTTATCTCCAAAGTTAGGAGTTGTATTGTTAACATCCTTAGCAGGAATGATTTCAGGTATATTTACAGTTACAGCAGCTGTTTTATTACCTACAGTTACTTCATTGGTTACATCTGTGTATCCGATGATTTTAGCAACAACAGTAAATGTTTTAGTTTCTCCAGAAGCCAGGTCAACTTTCCAGGTAATTGTATTGGTTTTATTATCATAGTTACCCGTAGAACTGACATATTCTAAACCTTTGCCAAGATTATCAACAATAATTACATCAGTAGCATTTCCATTACCTTCATTTTTAACAGTAACTGTATAAGTTAAATTATCTCCGAAGTTAGGGTTTTCATTGTCTACTGTTTTGTCCGGAGTGATTTCAGGTACGGTTACATTTTTATTGAATGTTTTGTTACCGACAACTAAAGAGTTGGTTACATTACCATAGTTGATAACAGTAGCTACAACAGTAAATGTTTCTGTTTTACCTGCATCCACATCAACAGTCCATGTAATGGTATTGGTAGCTTCATCAAATGTATAAGTACCTGTAGCTGAAACAAATTTAAGATCTTTACCTAAAACATCACGAACAACAACTGCTTTAGCATCTGCATTTCCGTCATTAGTGACTGTTACAGTATAAGTTACATTGTCACCAAAGTTAGGATTTTCAATGTCTGCAGTTTTGTTAGGAATAATTTCAGGGACATTTACATCTACAGAAGCACTTTTATCTCCAACAGATACGATGTTGGTTAAAACACCATATTCTTCAGCAGAAGCTGTTACAGTCAAATCAAGAGAACTGCCTGCAGCAATATCAACTACCCATGTAACAGTATGAGAAGCTTCATCATAAACACCATTATGAGAAGAACTGACATATTTCAATCCTTTATCCAAACGGTCTACAACAACTACATGTTTAGCATCTGCTTTACCGATGTTATTAACAGTAATTGTGTAATCTATACTATCACCAAAGTTAGGATACATATTGTCCGCATCTTTACTTGGGATAATTTCAGGAACATCAACATCTACAGTAGAGGTTTTATTACCTACAACTAAAGAGTTGGTTACATTACCATATCCAATTACTTTAGCAACTACTTTAAATGATTTTGTTTCCCCTGAATTTAGATTAACAGTCCATGTAATAGTGCGGGTAATCGGATCATATACTCCGCCGTCTGCTGAAATAAGTTCTAAACCTTCACCTAAAACATCACGAACAGCTACATTGACAGCATTGGATTTGCCGACATTTGTAATGTTAACAGTGTATGTTACTTCATCACCAAAGTTAGGATTTTCAATGTCTGCAGTTTTGTTGGGAATAATTTCAGGTACTGTAATGTTTACAGAACTTGTTTTATTTCCGACAGTTACATTGTTGGTTAAAACACCGTAATCTTCAACAATAACCTTAATAGTTAAATCAACATGACCTTTAGCATTAACATCTACAATCCAGGTTACAGTACGGGTAAGTTCATCATAAACACCACCATAATTAGCTTCAATGAATTTGAAACCAGGAGCAAGAATATCTTTTACAACAACATTCTTAGCATCAGCAGCACCATCGTTAGAAACAACAATAGTATAAGTTACATTGTCGCCAAAATTAGGGTTTTTGTTATCTACAGTTTTATTTGGAGTAATTTCAGGAACATTAACGTTTATTTTAGAAGTTTTATTGCCTACAGCTAAAGAGTTGGTTACATTACCATACCCTACCACAGTAGCTACAACATTTAATGTTTTGGTTTTGCCTGCAGCCAAATCAACAATCCAAGTAACAGTGTTGGTTTTTTCATCCCAAACACCACCATCTGAAGAACTGACATATTTAAGGCCGTTACCTAATTGGTCAACAATGACAACCTGACTAGCATCCACATCACCGTCATTAGTAACAGTAACAGTGTAGGTTACATTGTCACCAAAGTTAGCATCAGTTACATTAGCTGTTTTATCAGGGATAATTTCCGGAACTGCAATATCTACAGAACTTATTTTATCTCCAACAGTCACCCTGTTAACTAAAACACCATAATCTTCCACAGTAACATTTACTTTTAATTCTACAGTTTTACCTGAATCAATATCCAAAGTCCATGTTACAGTATGTGTATTTTCATCATAAACACCATTGTAATTAGCTCCAAGGAATTTAAGACCTTTCGCAAGAGTATCTGTTATTACAACTTGTTTTGCATCACTAATGCCGTCATTAGAAACAACAATAGTATAAGCTACATTTTCACCGAAGTTAGGAGTTGTATTGTTAACATCTTTTTTAGGAGTAATTTCAGGTACATCCACATTTTTAAAGATTGTTTTATTTCCAACAACAACTTTGTTAGATATATTTCCATAGCCTGAAACAGTAGCTTCAACAGTAAATGTTTTTACTTCGTTTTTAGCTAAATCAACAATCCATGTAATAGTACGGGTAATCGGATCATATTGACCGTTATCACTAATATCAGTAACGGTTAATCCGTTCCCAACAACATCCTTAACAATAACATTATTAGCTTCAAATTCGCCATTGGTAACAGTGACAGTATATGATACTTTATCACCGAAGTTAGGTGAATCATTATCAATAGTTTTATCAGGAGTAATTTCAGGAACAGTTACATTTCTTATAACAGTATTGTCTCCAACAGTAACTGTATTGTTTAAAACACCATAAGCATCTACAGTAGCATATACATAGAATGTTAAGTTTTGACCTACAGCTAAACCATCAATATTCCATGTAACAGTACGTGTGGTAGAATCATATTCATAATTACTACTAGCACCAGTAAATATTAAACCTTTATCAAGAGTATCTGTTAAAGTTACATCAGCAGTAATCTTACCAACATTACTTACCACTATTGTATATTTAACTTTATCACCATAGTTAGGGTTTGTAACATTTACATCCTTTGTAGGAACTACTTTAGGCAGTTCTTGTATGTATATGGTTTTAGTAGCTACATTGTTACTTATGTTAGTATCTCCAGTACTGTTTACTGCATTAACAGTCAGAGTAACAGTACCTAGACTGGTAGTTTTTGTTTTAACTTTAAGAGTAACAACTTCATTTTTGGCTAATTTTCCTACTTTCCATATACCTGTAGCTGCATCAAAAGTACCTTTTGAAGGAGTAAAACCAACAATATCCTCAAGTTTAATTCCATTTACATAACAATTATTGTCAGTATGCGGACCATGGTTAGTTAAACTGATAGTCCATTCAACTTCCTCGTCCAATCCATAATAATTTTTATCAGTTGTAATATCAACATCCAAATCAACAAAACCAACTACTTCAAAATTAGTTTCATTTTTGATAGCTTTATAGAAGAGATCTTCAGGGTGTTCTGCTTTAATGGTATAATTACCCGGAGCAAGACCGCTTAATGAAAACCTGACATCACCATAAATTGAAGAGATTAAAGTTTCATTGTAAATAATGTTTCCGTCTTCATTATAAATAACAATCGGATTGATTGACTGAGTATTTTCACGTTCATCCCTATAGATTAAAGTACCGTTTTTACTGTTTTCCACACCATCAACCGGATGAATTTCATCTGCTCCTGTTGTTCTGTTCATGATTGTTCCGTTTACATTAAATAAGTAAGTTACATTATCAAATGAAATATCATTAAGCTGACCTACATGATGTATTGCATTTGCAATATTGTTTCCACCAATAATCACTACAGTAACATTAACAGTTACTCCATAAGGGGTTTTCGGATTTTGAACAATAATAGGCAATGCATAAGTATAAGCCTGGTTTCTGTAAAATACAATATTTTTAAGAGAAGCTACACCATCTACAAATAAAGCAGAACCGTTAACAGCTGTATTATATCTGAATATTGCATTATCATAAGTTACATTATTACCCACAGTATATATAGCTCCACCTAAACCAGTATTTAAATCATTGTTAAATGGATTAGCATGGTTGGAGTAGAACTGTGAATTGGTTACTTTTATATGACTTCCTTTTACACATATAGCTCCTGCATCACCTTCTACAGTGTTATTTGCAAAGTAAGAACTGTCTATATTAACATTATTTCCACTGATTCCTAAAGCTCCTGCTTGAGATTTTGAAACACCATCAGAAATAGCTTTATTTCCTATAAAAGTAGCGTTCAAAACATTAACAGAACTTCCTTCCACCCTCACAGCACCTGCGAAGTGTGCAGAATTATTTACAAATGTTGCATTTTGAATTTTAACATTATTTCCTTTTACATAAATAGCTCCGGCATGGTTTTTAGCAGAGTTATTTCCAAAATTAGAATTTAAAACCGTGATTCCATCATCAACAACATAAACAGCTCCACCATCATCAGCAGCTTTATTTGATATGAATGTGGAGTTATCTACAGTTATATCGTTACCGTGAGTAGTAATAGCACCACCGATAGGTGCAGCGTTTCCTTCAAAATAAGAATTTGAAATTTTTACCTTTTGACCTGTAGTACCGTCATATCCGGTAGAGATTGCACCACCAAAACCGGTTGCAGTGTTGTTAATAAATATACAATCTTTCAATTCACCGCTTGCATGGAAAGTGGTAGCCGCTCCCCTATATGCAATATTGCCTATAAAAGTACAGTTATAAACAGTACTTCCAGGTCTGAAACAAAGTGCACCGGCATGAGAGTTATTAACATCCGAATTTGCCTGATTATATTCGAATGTACAATTAGAAACTGTACCCAATACCTGTAATGCAGCACCAAAGGCATTTCCATTTGTTGATGTGGCATAATTGTTCATAAATTTAGTGTTACTTACTTTATTGCTGCTGGAACCAACAATTGTAATTCCAATAGCCATTGCCCCTATAGAAGAAACATAATTATCACGAACAATACAGTCAGTCATTGACCCGTCAAAACTTGCAGTTCTGACAACATAACTATTTGTTACAGTATTGTAAGTACTGGTAGCTTTATTGTTAACCAAAGTACAACGAGATAATGTTACTGTATTTTCTGAATATAATGCAGAATGAACATCTCCTCTTGAGCTAGATGATGCTTCACAGTTACTGATAACACAGTTTTCCAAAACAAGATTAGAACCTGAACTGTAAACACCAGCACCATTTGCATCACGTCCTGAATATTTACCATTAGTTATTATAATGTTCTTCAAAGTTATGCTGCTGGCTCCAATGTTAAACACACGGGAACTTGATTTTGCATCTAATGTAGACATTTCATTACCGGTTCCACCTTTGTTTGGATTAATAGAACCGTCAATAGTAATCTCATCTTTATTAGAAAACCATCCGCCAGCTACAGAAATCTCACTGCCGGATCCTGTGAACGTGTGATTGTTTAAATAAATTGTATCACCAGACTGAGCCTGATTTATTCCATTCTGAACATCGCTAAATGTTCCATCATTATTTATATCAATGTCTGCTGCAGAACTAGCTCCAATTATTAATAAGAATAATAAAGCCGATCCAACAACAGCAAATATCTTTTTAACCATTTTATCAACGCACCAATTATAGAATTCAAAAAATTTTCTCATGTAAATTATTATGTGAACATGAAAATTCTACAGGATTATATTTGGAACATATGATGTATATATGTTTCTATTCAGCTATACAAAATATTATAATTAAAAAAATTAATTATATGAAACATTATAAATAACCTCAATTAATTAAACAATATATAATTTCCCCCCCAAATATGACAAAAATACCATACATAATCAGTTTTAACTATATATTATTCAAAGTAACAATAATATTTAAATTATGTTATAACTAAAAAATATGAAAAATAATTATGAAATGTTTAACAAAAAAAATAATGTATATAAAATTCGTTCAGAATATTAAGTTTACCTAATAATCCATAAATTATACCATAATTAATTAAATAATTGATTAACAAAAATAAAGTTGAGGAATAATATGAATAAACAAAGAAAATACAAACAACGAACTCTGGAAGTTCATGCAGGTGAAAAAGTGGACCCTGTTACCGGAGCCAGAGCTACACCTATATATCATACCAGCTCATATGCTTTTGAAAGTGCTGAAAAAGCTAAAAAATTATATGCTCTTGAAGAAGAAGGTTATCTATACACCAGAATATCCAATCCAACATTGGATGTTTTGGAAAAAAGAGTGGCTGCAATTGAAGGAGGTGTTGGAGCTCTTTCACAGTCAACCGGTATGAGTGCAATTTTACTGTCTATTTTAAATATAGCCAATTCAGGAGATGAAATTGTAGCATCAAATAACCTTTACGGAGGTACATTTACATTATTTAAAAATACCATGCCTAACTGGGGAATCAAAGTAAATTTCGTACCTACCCATGATCTGGAAGCTTATGAAAATGCAATTAATGAAAATACCAAAGCAATTTACTGCGAATCTATAGGAAATCCGAAATTAGACATTCCTGATTTTGAGAAAATAGCTAAAATAGCACACAAACATGATTTGCCTTTGATTGTTGACAATACTTCAGCTATTACAATGGTGAGGCCTCTGGAACACGGTGCAGACATTGTTGTTCATTCTGCCACCAAATTTTTATCAGGAACCGGAACCAGCATGGGTGGAGTTATTGTTGACGGCGGTACTTTCAACTGGGCAAACGGCAAGTTTCCACAGTTTACTACACCTGATCCGGCATATCACGGTTTAATTTATAGTGAAGCATTTGGAAACAAAGCATATATCACCAAAGCCCGTGTGCATTTAATGAAGGATTTGGGAACTGTTTTAAGTCCTATTAATGCATTTTTAATCCTGCAAAGTATTGAATCACTATCACTAAGAGTTAACCAGCACTGCAAGAATGCTTTAGAAATAGCTAAATTCCTGAAAAATCATGAAGCTGTTTCCTGGGTTAATTATCCGGGTCTTGAAGATAATGAAAACCATGAAATGGCTGAAAAATACTTAAACGGCAATTACGGTGGAATTGTTGGTTTTGGAATTAAAGGTGGTTTGGAAGAAGGTAAGAAGTTTATTGAAAGTGTTAAGCTTTTAAGTCATGTAGCTAATATCGGTGATGCAAAATCTCTAGTTATCCATCCTGCCAGCACTACCCATTCCAACATGACTGAAGAAGAACAGCTTGAAGGGGGAATCACTCCTGACTTTATCAGAATGTCTGTTGGTATTGAGGATGCTGAAGATTTAATAGCTGATATTGATCAGGCATTAAAAAAATCAATTAGCTAGAAAGGATTTTTACCTTTCTACCTATATTCCGATACTAAATGACTTATTTGATCAGTAGAGATTATTCCTTTTAATTTAAAGTCATCATCTACAACCGGAAGACATGAAATATCCAATTTTCTCATTCTGCGTGCTGTTGATTCAATAGAATCGTCTGCATGACAGAATTTAACTGTTTTTGTCATTATTTCTTTTAAATCATTGGAATTTGTAGCTATTGCTTTAGACAAATCCCAGCTAGTTACGATTCCAATCAGCTTTTTGCCATTTGTAACAACAGGAATATGTGTAACATTAAGATTAAACATTAATTTAGCGGCTTCCTCTATCTGTGCCTGTTCGGTAATTGTAACTACATCAGTAATCATCAAGTCTTCAACTATGTTGTCTGACAAGAATTTTGATAAAATATAGTTAAGCTGACCTTTTTCAAGTAAAAATGCATCATGACCATAATTAGATTTAAGTTCTGAAAAGCTTACCTCAACATCATTTGCATTAAGTGCTGTCAGGATTTCTGTTCCCTGTTCAACAGGATATAGCCAGTCTGAATCCACTGAAATAATTTCCACTTTTGCCTTTACATCTTTAAGTCCGTCAATCAGAGAGTTGTTTTGGGCAAGGTCAAATAAATCCACTGCTTTTGTAATATAGAGATAACTGTTTGCATCAAAACGTTTTACAAAACTTGCTCCCTGATGGTGCAGGTAGCTTTCAACCTGGAAATCCATTGACAAATCATATGTAATTTCATCTTTATCCTGCAGATCCCTACCAAATTTAAGATACATTGATTCATCACTTAAATAAGTAATATGAGCTATCATACGGGCTACAGACAACCCTTCTTTTGGAATTTTGTCAGTTCCATAATAGTTTCCACCGTTCCAGTTCGGATCGCCTACTATTGATTGGCGGCCCACTTCATTAAATGCTATTTGCTGCGGTGAAGATCTTGCTGTTGTAGCTATTGCAACTGCTTTTTTCATCATTTCAGGATATGAAACAATCCACTGCAGGGTTTGCATTCCTCCCATTGAACCTCCAACAACTGCTGCCAGTTTATCAATTCCAAATGCATCAACCAGTTTCTTTTGAACATTTACCATGTCCTTTATTGTAATAACCGGAAAATCTATACCATATTCCTTACCAGTTTTTGGATTGATTGATGATGGGCCTGTTGTTCCTTTACATCCTCCCAATACATTAGAACAGATTATAAAGTACTTTTCACTATCCAGAGCTTTTCCTGGACCTATTACTATTTCCCACCATCCAGGTTTTTTATCTCCTTCATGCCATCCTGCAGCATGTGCATCTCCGGATAATGCATGACATATTAAAATTGCATTGTCCTTTTCCCTGTTAAGCTCACCATAAGTTTCATAAGCTACTGTGATGTTATCAAGAGTCTTTCCACTTTCTAGTTCAATTGGCTCTTCAATATTATAATACTTTGTTTGAACAACTCCAACTGATTCTTTTTTCATTTAAAACACCTAATATTTCTGTATTTTCAGTTTTTTCATAGCCTGTTTTGAAGCAGCCTGTTCAGCTTCTTTTTTGTTTTTACCTTTACCAACACCCATTTCCTTTCCGTCAATCAATATAGAGATTATAAATGTTTTATTATGAGGCACACCGCATTCATCAATTATTTTATATTCAATATCCACTTCCTGGGCATCCCCGTATTCTTTTATTACTGATTTATAATCAAAGAAAAACACTTTTTTTGCATCGATGTATGGGAATATTATTTTTGAAATGTAATCCTTTGCAAATTCTATACCCTGATCCAAGAATATTGCTCCTAAAAATGATTCAAAAACATCTGCGGTAATTGACAAAACCTCATTTTCAGTTATTTTGCTGTCATCACCATATATTTTGATATGCTTATCCAAACCCAGTTCATGTGAATAATAAATTAATGCTGTTTGACAAACATAATTTGCTCGCAGTTTAGTTAATTTACCTTCTTCATAATCCGGATACTGTTTATATAAATATTCTGAAACAATCATGTTCAAAACAGAGTCACCTAAAAACTCCAATCTTTCATATGTATAATCTAAACCATGTTTTGTTCCATAAGACCCGTGAGTAAATGCAACATCATATAGATGCCTGTCCTTTGGGAGTATGTTAAATTTTTCTAATAAATTCATAATAAAGACCAAATTTCTTTAAATATGTTAATACACTTTGTTTTTAGGCTTATATAAATTTATAGTTGTAAAAAGAAGTATATATAACTATCGTTATAAAAATTATTATTTTTCAAATGCTCTTGCTTTCTTTTTATAAGCCAAAAATAACCAATATTAGAAATAACAGGATTTGGTAATCATGAAATTAAACTGGTTCGAAGAAATAAAAAGAATAGATCCTGACATAAAATTCAGAGCACAGGGCGGATGGTTAAAAACTGTTGAAAAACTAGATAAAACCGTTAAAAACGGATATTCACTTGTTGGAGACTTTGTAAAAGCAGGAGACTTTGAAGAGGAATATGATGAAGGCTTATACCTTGACTGCAATAAAGAAGGAAGTACCAAAAAATCCCAGCAGGACTACAGACTATTCCGTTTTAAAGATGGAAAAGTAAGACTTCTGGATATGGTAATTGACGGTTCACAAGGATGGGCTACTGAATTGTGGGATGCCGTAGAAGATGAAGTTCCAAGTGTAATCGAATAATTTTCTCAATCAAGAGAAGATATATGTGGATTTAAATACTGTCCGTGATTTTGAGTTTTGTTATCATATTGAATTGCAAACTTAGGGCACAAATGAAGACACCTCAAACACATAACACACTCATTTTTAACCCATACCGGTTTTTTCATTTGTAAATCAATAGCCTTAACCGGACAGCTTTTTCTACACAATCCTCATCCAACACATTTATCATCAACATTTAAATGACTGGTTTTTCTATAAGATGTGGTAATTTTTCTAAAGATATCACAGACAAACTTAGGCAATTTTCTTTTAACGAAATCTCCCGGTTCTTTTCTTTCAATTTTAGAAATTACATCCCCAATCTGTTTATCAGATTTTAAAGTTTTCTTATTAATCTTATCTTCATTCGACAGATTAAAAACCGGCGTCCAGGTATCAACCATCAGAATACTGAATTTGGCAGATACATTAAAGCCTTTAGATTCAATTAAATCAGCAAGATAACCGCAGCAGTACCCAGGACTTGATCCGAAAGTAGCAATTAAAAAAATGTAAGGATTTTTATCTTCAGATTTTATATCTGTTCTGACAAAAACTCCGTGACAAATGCAGGAAGACCCCAAAAATGAACAGGAACTACAATACCTAAAGACTCGCCTTTTTTTAAATAAATGGAATAATCATGTCCAATCATAGACACTGCAATATCTCGTGTTTTATCGGCTATTTTCTTTGCAACGTATTTGCAGTTTCCGGTTGCAGAATAATAGATTATCATATTATTTGGATTTTTGATTTACTTTAGGTACAAACCTGGAAGACCTTTTAGGAATAGTATATTCATCTTTTTTAGGGCATTTGTACTCTTCCAAAAGTATTATCTTATGGTCAATATTTTTGCTGAAATTCTTTTGACCCCCTTCAATAATACCTCTGAAATTTACTCCAACACTTCCTGTTCCTCCAATATTAAATTTTATTTTTTCGGAAGGAGGAAAATTTTCAAAGAACCTTTCAAGTTCAATTATTTCATAAATTGGAGCCTGATAACTAACTGCCATTACTTTATTTTGCCCTTCTCTGATTTTAACATATTTCTGTTCAATTTGCAGTCTTTCACCAGAACGAACTTTAGTCAATGTTATATAAGGACTTATATCAGTATCATCCATCTTTTACACCTGTTTATTTTATATAATGAAACACACAGCTATCGCAGACAGGTTCTTCATAAGTATCTTTAGGGATAGTGACAGCAGGATCTACCATAACAGTTATTGAAAATGTTTCTTCAGGATTATGTGTTACATTTTTAGAAATCGGCAGCATTCCCCTGTAGTTTACAGGAATATATCCTGTCTGACTGATATTGTAATAGATTCTTTCACCGGAAGTTAAGGAATCAAAAAACTCGTTAACCTCTTTTAGCTGTTTAGGATTTATAGTAAATGTTATACCCATCAAATGATCTTGCCTTTGTTTAATCTTTACATATTTAACATTAGCTGCCAATACTTTCTGATTATCTGTTACAAAGGTTACATATTCATCCAAGTTTATGTTTTCTTTTTCAACAATCTCCTTTAATTGAGTCATAACTGAAACCTCCATGAAATTTAATGAAATAACATGCTCATTGGATGACTTTATTAAATAACTTATTTATAAATGTAACGATTTATTAGGTATGCCAAAATATTGGCAAATATCAAAAATTACGCAATATCTTCAATTGAATCAAAAAACAGGAAAAATCCAATAAAACAGCTGAATAAGTTTTTATAAAAATAGAAAAAATAGAATTGATGAAGATTAAATAAATAATCTTCCGCTTTTACCAACTTAAACTAATCTTTTTCTAGTGGTTGGTTTTTTGTTTTGCCAGCTGTATCTTCTAATCCTTTTAGATTTACCGAATCCACAGGAAGCACAAACTTTTTTATGAATGTGGTAAGTGTTTCTTCCACATCTTCTGCATCTTATATGGGTCTTTTTATTCTTTTTACCCATTGATGGAGTACCTTTTGACACTGATACACCTCCTAATTAATCAGTTCGTTTATTACAAATATTAGAATTAAAATAGTACTTATGGTGAGATATAGACAATATTGTCTCCTCTAATGAGCACAACACCAAGTCTTCTAGTAACTTCTCCGTCTTGGAGTTCTTCTGCATCATTAAGAACTAAGTTCATATGTAAATCAAAACTTTTAAGTATTCCTCTAAATTCACGATCTCCTTTAAGTTTTATTAAAACAGGGGAGTTTACAGATTTGCCTAAAGCATCAAGTGGCCTTTGAACATTTTGTCCGCTCATTTTATCACCTTATATTACTATAATTTTTTATTGTATTTTATAATTTAAAAGCAATTAATGATAATCACTTTTTTAAATATTAGACATAATATAATCAAGTTTAGATAAGACAAAACCTAATTAAAACTAATATTAAATTATATGCTTCTACTACTATATAAATGTTTAGTTTGTTTTAAGACCAAAACTAATATAAATCACTGAATTAACAGTAATTTACACTATATAAGACATCTAACTTTATTTTAAACAAAGTTATTAAAAAATTTAACTGATTTCATTTTAAAAAACTGCATTTCATCATTTTCTAAAAAGGCAAATTCCAATCATCCAGCCAGCCCCCAAAAAAATATTTTACAGACATAATATGCACCATATAAATTATTAAAGAAAATTCAGCATCTGAAAAACAAATCAGTGCAGTCAAATCACTTTTTAAAATTAAATTTGAATTTTGTAACCAAAGAATATAATAAATAAAAATCAGATAATAAATCATATCAAAATTAAGGTATGGAAAAAATATGACTATAAAAGTTAAAAAAAGAAACTTTCTGAAAAAAAAGAAAATTAAAGAAATCAAAAAAGAATTGGGAGAATATGGTGAACTGCTCCAAAATAAGAAAAATGTGGAAATACTTGAAGCCGAACCTGATTCATTTATTTTAGTTGATGGTGAACCTTACATCATATTAATTGATGAAAAGCCATTTCCAACCTTAAAAGCTGCACTGGCTAATGAAATCCATGGAAAAAAAGTAACAGTGGACATGGGTGCAATTCGCTTTGTAAGTAATGGTGCCGATATTATGAGTCCTGGAATTGTAGCTGCTGATGAGAATATAAATCCTGAAGATATTGTTCTAATCATTGATGAAACACATGGAAAACCATTAGCTATTGGAATAAGCTTAATTACTGGAGAAGAAATGGTTGAAAATGATTCTGGTAAAGCTATTGAAACAAAACATTATGTTGGAGACGACATTTGGAACTTTGAATTATAATTTGGTGATTTAAATGGCAGAATTAAGATACAGAGCAGGAAAAATTAAAAATCCAAGAGTTCACAAAATCGGAGTGATAGCTCTTGGGTCACATCTGGAAAATCACGGTCCTGCATTACCTATAGATACTGATGCCAAAATCGGTGCACACATTGCATTTCAGGCATCACTTGAAAGCGGAGCTAAATTTTTAGGAATAGTATTTCCTGCTTATGAATTAGATGAAATAGATCATGGAGTGCATGTTTCTTTAGATGAATTAAAGGCAAATGTAATCAGCACCCTTAATTCTGCGAAAAAATATCTGGATATTGAAAAAGTGGTTATTGTAAATTCACACGGGGGAAATATTCCTCTGATGACTGAACTCTATGACATTGAAGACAAAACAGATCTGACTATTATCTTTAATAACAAGATTATTTCAACAGAAGGTCCTCACGGAGGCAGCGGTGAGCTTTCAATGGCAAAGGTTTTGGGAATAATTAACGAAGCTGAAATTGAAAACCAGACAGATTTAAGTAAATATGAAGAAGTTGGTCTATATGGTTTTAAACAAGCTCGTGAAAATGATCCTAACATTGAAGAAGGTGCAAGAGATGTTGAAGAAAACGGAGTTTATGTTGATGAAGTCTATGGAAAACAACTCTTTGATTTAGCTATTAACTCTGTTGTATTTGATATTGAAAAGCTTTTAGATTTTTAAAAAAAAATAAAATTTAAGGAGTTCTTCCTGCACCACCCTCCTCAGTTCCAGAAGTACCTCCACTTGAATCATCGTGAGTACCTCCGTCAGGATTATGTTCAGGAGTGCTTGGAGAATCATGATTATATCCGGAATCCTGACTTTGAGATGAAGTTGATTCAGAACCACTTGATGAAGAATAGCTGTAATCATTTCCAGAATCGTCAGCTGATGAATCACTTACAGAAACATCATCAGTACTGTTATCTGATGAATTCAGCAAATCTGTTTCATTTGGTAAAATGTTTATTTCTCCAGTCATAGCTGCAAAAACACTAGCTATACAAAATGCTCCAACAGCTATTACAAAAACCACCAATAATGTAGCTGATTTACTTGACAAAATACCACCTTAATATTGTTAATTTAATTAACTTAAATTATGTCTGCAAGAATATATAAAAGTATTTGATATTATGAAAACTATTGAAAAAGCTGTTCAAAGTGAAATAAATATTAAAAAATCCCAGTTTATCTGCTCTTTATTTCCAACCAAAAGCAAAAAGGAAAGCAAAGAGATTATTCAGAAGTTAAATCAGCAGTATCATGATGCCACCCATAACTGTACAGCATATATTACAAATGACGGTGAGGGATATGACGACAACGGCGAACCTGGCGGAACTGCAGGCAAACCTATGATTAATGCATTAAGGAAAAATGATTTGCATAATGTTACAGCAGTTGTTACAAGATATTTTGGAGGAATCAAACTTGGAGCTGGAGGTTTGGTTCGTGCATACAGCAAATCAGTTCTTGAAGCTATTGAAGCTAGTGAAATAATTGAAGTTGAATATTATGATGTTTACAATATTACATTTGATTATTCTGATTTAAAGGATATTGAAAGAGAAATCAGAAACAGCAAATTAACAATCATTCAAAAAGATTTTGGTGAAAAAATTAGCTATGATTTAGTTTCCAAAAACAATAAGAATATAAAAGAAATATTTGAAAAATTCCACAATAAGATTAAGGTTAATTTTAAAAATAAGCAGGTTTTAAAAAAGATAAAATGAAGAATAAATAATTATTGTTCTTCAAATTGGTCTTTTCCTACACCACAAAGAGGACATACCCAGTCATCAGGTAAGTCTTCAAAATCGTCGCCTTCGTAAACATATCCACATACTTTACATACATAAGCCATAATAACTCCTCCTTAAATAATTTAGAATCAATTTCTTTTGTCCAAACCTACAACTGTTTAAACAAAGCTTTGCCGGCACCACATCTTGGGCATTTAAAGTCATCAGGTAAATCTTCAAATTCTGTACCTGCTTCAATGCCTTTTTCTGGTATGCCTTTTTCACTGTCGTAAATATATCCACATACACTACATTTCCATTTAGACATAATATCTCCTTTCTAAAATTTATTCCTATTTAAATTATTTAATTTAAACAATTATTTATCTTATTAAAACTAGTATATAATCCTTTCGAAATTTGTTCGAAAATATGCAAACTATAATTTGTTTGGAACTTTCAAATGGTCAGGAAGAGGCTTGATTCTTGCAGGAGTTCCAATAGCCAAATAAAACGGAGGAACACTGTGAATAACAATGGCTCCTGCAGCTACAATAGATCCCTCACCGATTTCAACATTGGATAAAAATGTAGTGTTGCCACCAATAGAAGCTCCCCTTCTTATTTTAGGCCCCTGCAATTCATAATTAATTCTTACAGGATACTTATCATTAGTAAAACAGGCACAAGGTCCGATAAAAACATTATCTTCAATTACTGAATTGGTAGGAATATAAACATTAGACTGAATGCTGACGTCATTTCCGATTATAACCTCACCTTCAATTACAGTGTTTGTTCCGATTAAAACATCATCCCCAATATTTGTATTCTCACGAATAACAACATTATGACCTGTTCTGAAATTATCCCCAATTACAACATCATTATAGATAATTGAATTGGAACGAATTGTATGATTTCTTCCAATAACCGGAGGTCTGGAGTCCGGAGAATATTCTACACCGAATCTTATATTGTCCTCAGGTAGAAAGGTAGGTGTTTCTACATTTTTTACTCGATTATCACCCAATCCTCCTAAAAACTTAACCATTTTATCGCACCTTCATTTAATTTAAAAATATGATATCTGTTAAACTATATTTAATAATATCTTAGTATATATTATTTACTAGACAATCAAGAAAAATATTGCAAATTTGGTGAAAAACTTGTATACTAAAGAAAAACTGACAGAAGAAATAAATCAGGTAAGAAAACAGATAGGTCATGAAGAGCTTGAAATCCATATTGAAGACATTTACTACAACGAAAAGGAAAACGAATTATGGATAATAACCCAGGACAGACCTGACAAATCTGCAATTATCGGAAAAGGCGGATGGGTAGTTGGAAAGCTAAGAGAAAAATTAAAAATAAACAGCATCCATGTGGAAAGCTACGGAGATTACCTGACCAAGGAATACAAACTTAAACTTTCCAAAAAAACATTGGATGAATTTAACTCTGATTTAACAGGAATCCAGAACCTGAAAAAAATTCTAAGCTCCAAATTAGAAAACATCTACAGCTTTGACTATAACAGCTATTTTGAAAGCAATGTATTTAAAGAATCTGAAAAAACAGAAGCAGTAGTTGCCCTGTCCGGTGGAGTTGACAGCAGTTTTTCATTAATTTTAGCAAAATACCTGGGATTCAATCCCACAGCGGTTACAATTGATCCGGGAACTATTATTTTACCAAATCAGTATAAAAGAAACATCAAAAAATTAACTGACCAGCTGAATGCAGGTCATGAATATATAAAAGCAGATTACAGTGAAATAATCAGGGAATCCCTAAACGGAAGATTCCATCCCTGCGGAAGATGCTCCAAACATACTGAAGAACTAATAAATCAATATGCAATAAACAATAATATCCCAATAGTCATATTTGGAGATATGCTCTCAACAGGAACACAATGCATAACCCCACAGGAAAAAGGCCTGTACCGCCTTAACTTACCTGCAAGTTTAGCTGTTGGAAAACAGGAAAACAAATCCCTAACACAGCAATTTGATTTGCAGTCATTTAGCGGATTCGGATGCCCTCTGTTATACGAAGTCCATAGAAAATACCCATATTTAAAAAAATACTCCATTCAAAGAATATTACGGGAAACAAGGTCTTCAGCTCTGGAAGTAGGGGAAGCTCTTGATTTGATATGGAGTTTCTACAATACAAAAGATTAAATAGAGCATAGGTAAAATTAATGAATATGTTATTTAAAATCTGCCCACGTTGTGGATCAAAAAAAGTAAAATGGATTATTCCTCAAAACTGGTCAACCTGGGAATGCTATGACTGTGATTACACAGGTCCGATTATAGAAGGTAATGAGGAGTTATCTGAGGAAATACGTGAAGCATATCTTGAATCACAAAAACATCCTCAAGAAAACACAGATGAAGATGAAGAATTGGAAAAGGATTAAATTCCTTTTTTCTCAAATTCTTCATTTAAAAATTCTTTAATATTGTCTCTAGCTATTTCAACCATAGCAGGAGAAGGACCACCCGGAACAGTTCTCATTTTAACATTTTCTAAAGGATTTAAAGCTTTCTGAACCAAATCATCTTCAAGACCTAATTTTTCAAAACCAAGTTCTGAAGCTATATCATCAATATATTCTGATGTAATGTCTGCTTCTTTTAATCCGCTGGCAGTAGCTTCATTGACTATTCTGCCTACAATTTTATGAGCTGTCCTAAATGGAATCTGTTTTTCACGAACCATAATATCTGCCAAATCAGTAGCTGTAGCAAAATTAGTTCCGGCTAACTCCAAACATCTGTCTTCCTTAAATTTAACAGAAAGCAACATTTTTGTAACTATTGATAAAGTGTCTTGAGTTACTTTAACTGCATTCCATAAGTGAGGAGTGATTTCCTGCAAGTCTCTATTATAGGTGTAAGGAATTGCTTTTAAAATAGTTAAAATAGTTACAAGTTCACCGTTGACAATTGTTGATTTTGCTCTTGCAAGTTCAGCAACATCAGGATTTTTCTTTTGAGGCATAATAGATGATGTAGATGAATATTCATCAGCCATTTCTATAATACCGAATTCATAAGTACTCCATAAAATAAGTTCTTCACAGATTTTGGATAATGTTGTACATAATGCAGATAAATCAAAAACTGTTTCTGAAATGAAATCCCTTGAAGAAACACCATCCATTGAGTTTTCAAGATAAGCATCAAAACCAAGCAAATCAGTGGTTAACTGTCTGTTGATCGGGAAACTGGTTGTAGTCATAGCTGCTGAACCTAAAGGATTTAAATTGACACGTTTATAAGTATCTTCCAAACGTTCATAATCTCTTTTAAGTGCCTGTACATGAGCCATCAAATGATGAGCTATTGTAATTGGCTGTGCATGCTGAAGATGAGTATAACCTATAAAAACAGTTTCCAAATGCTCACCTGCTTTTTCAACCAGCCCTTCCATAAATTCCAAAATACCGATTTGGGTTTCGGTAATTTTATCACGAAGAACCAGTCTGACATCAGTAGCTACCTGGTCGTTACGTGATTTGGCTGTATGCATAAAACCTGCAGTTGGACCTATTTTATCAGTAACATAATTTTCAATAGCCATGTGAATATCTTCAACAGAAGGGTCGAAAACAAGCTCATTATAGCCATCTTCTTTTAACTGGTCAAGAGCACCTAAAATATTATCTGCTATTTCATCATCAATAATATTTTCTTCTTTTAACATCAAAGTATGTGCAAAATTGGTTTTAATATCAGCTTCAAAAATAATTTTATCAAATTCAAGTGATGAAGTATATTCAGCGGCTTCATCAGTCATTTCTGTTTTAAGTCTACCACTTCTTAAATTCACAAGACTCCCTTCTTAAAAATAAATTTTATAAAAAAAATAGTTAAAAAAAAGATTGTTTAATCTTTTTTCATTTCAGTGTATCCACATTTACCGCATGCGTATCTATTACCATGATCAGCCATAAATACACCGTCAGAACAACGAGGACAAACTGGGTTTTTTCTTTCGATTTTATCTCCGTCTACTTTGTAAAGATCAGATTTTTTTACCATTAGAATCACCTTATTCTTCGTCTTCTTCAGCTTCTTCAGAAGCTTCAGTATTTTTAGCTATTACACTTTTAGTTTCAATGTATTCTAAATCTTCTACAGTTTCGTAAACTTTAGCATAACCTAATGCTTTAGGTTCACCGTAGTGAGGTTGTACATTATCTACAACAGTAGATTCTTTTTTAGAATTTAATAAAGCTACTAATTTACTTTTGATATCGGTAATTTTTGGAGTAGCTTCTCCTTCATATTCAACATAGAATTTTATTTCTCTTCTGTTAAAAACTTTATTTTCCTTATCTTCAAAAATATCAATTTCCATAATTAACCCTCTTTTATTCTTTAATAAAGGTATCAATAAGATTTTGAGCATAATCTTTAGCATCACAAACTTTTAAAAGTACCAAACCTTCATTTGGTTGACCGTACAAGATAGTAGTCTCATCACTAGCCATTAAGATGCAAGGAAGAACTGCAAGATCTTCTTCCCCGTCTACTTCAATTACATGACAATTTCCATCACCAGATAACTTCATAGCTTGGCCTATGGTTTCCCATAGATCATCTGTAATGGTCCCTGCAGGGTTTTTAGCTTTTAAAATATTTTCTGCCTTGATAACTTCATGATTATGATTTTTTCTTTGAATTAAATTATCAATTATACCAATGTCAGGATATAATTCATATTTGGTAAGATTATTAAAAGTTGCATCACCAACAGAAATTAAAAACTCAGAAGATTTAATTTCTTCAATAGCATCTTCAAAGTGAGGATATAATTTACCTAACGGTTTTTTAAGCTTTGAAATAGTATCCTTATTTAATTCTGCATCTAAACGTAACACAATAAAACCTTCTACCTTACTCTTAAACAATATTCGCCAGCTAAATCTATATTTAATTCATTAGCTAACTCAGATTCTTCAGGTTTTGTAATTATTAAAAGACCGCTCCAGTTATCTGAAGTTGGGTTACCGCAGACTGGACAACGTTCTTTATTAGTAATATATTTACAAACTGTACATGCATTCATGATTTAGCCTTCTTATTTTTATTTTTAGCTTCTTCAATCCATTCAAATCTACCTAAATTATTTTGTCTCATGGTAAGACCTATTTTAGTATTTTTGGTAGAGTTATCTTTAAGACTGATAGCTACAATTCTTGTTCTAACTAAATCTCCTTCATCTAAAGTTTTATTAGATTCTTTTGCAAGGAGTGCTCCTCTTTTAGAATCGTAATTAATATAATCATCAGTGACTTGGGAAACATGAACCAAACCGTCCATAGGTCCAATTCTGACAAAAGCACCAAATTCAGCTATTTCTATTACTTCACCATCAATAACTTCTTGCTGTTCAGGTTTGAAGAATATTGCATTAAACACAACATTATGGTAAGAAGCTCCATCTCCCATGATGAGTCTACCTTCACCAATTTCTTCAATTTCATTAACACAAATAAGTAAACCTAATTTTTTATCTAAACGGCCGTTATATGTATCATTTAAAGTTTGAATAGCTACCTCTTCAAGAGGATCATCAAATCTATAAGGTGGTATTCTTACAGTATCCTCAATTTTAGTCATGTAATACAAAACAATCCCTCTATTCGTATTTTTCTTTATACATTTCTAAAGATCTTAAAAGTTCTTTTTTAGCTGACTCTTTACCTTCCCAGCCTTTAGTTTCAACAACTTTTCCTTCAAGATTTTTATAAACTGAGAAAAAGTGTTCAATTTCTTTTAATAAATGAGATGGAACATCACTGATGTCTTGAACATCACTGAAACGTGGATCGTCTTCAGGTACAGCTAAGATTTTGTAATCTTTGTCTCCACCGTCAATCATACCCATAATTCCAATAGGTCTTGCTTCAATAAGACATCCTGGGAATGTAGGTTGTTCCATAAGAACAAGAATATCCATAGGGTCGCCGTCATCATATGTAGATTTAGGTATAAAACCGTAATCTGCCGGATAAACAACAGGAGAGTACAATACTCTATCTAACATGAAAGCTTCTCTTTCCTTATCATATTCGTATTTATTTCTTGAACCTTTAGGCACTTCAATAACTGCTGTTACAACATCAGGAATATCAGAACCTGATTCAATTTCACTCCATAAATTCACTTAAATCACCTATAATTAATTTTATGATAAATTAATAAGTCTAATTTTTATATTTTTCCATCAATAGCTATATACTTTTTCTGTCTTAGATATGCTACTGTTATACCTTTCTTTCTAGCACGTTTTTTTAATTCAATATCGTTTGTAGCTAAAACTTCTGAAACTCTAAGTAACGCATCATCCACAGTTTCATTATTTTCTAATGAAATATCCTTTATTTCAATATTGGAAGAATTAGCTAACTTTAGAGCTAAATCTGCATTTAGCCTAATTTTACCTTTATTATTTCTTTTTAAACCTTTCAATTCATTAATAACAAAGATCGGAGTAGTTAACTTATATGAAGGCAGTGCTTTTTCAAGTTCATCGATTATATCGACGTTAAATTGAAAAGGAACCATAAAAAAATTGGTATCAATCACAACTTCTTTAGACTCCATTATTTCCCTCTATATAATAATTCCATAACCAATTAATCTCCAACGAGCTCCCACTCTACGGCTTAAAGCTACCCTAGTTCCGGGACTGGCACAAACAGGCAATTTAAGAGCAACTTCAATATTCTTTTTCTTAGTAGAAGTAACAACACCAATAGTTGTTGTAGTACCACAATTAATCATTAAAGGTTCTTTAAGTTTAATTGGAGCTACATCACGTTCTTCTTTTGTACCTACTACTCTGTCAAGTAAATGTGCTTCCATTGTAAAACTATCTAAAACATCAGGTAATGTATCTACTGCTCCAGCAACAGAACCTGATAATGAATCAGCTTTAGTTAATGAAGGGTCTAATTTTGTAGCTACACCAATAAGTCCTCCGGGACCTATTTCTTCAACGTCTTTTCCATTAGCTTCAAGACCAATAATTTCGGATTTCAAGGTTATTCTTTTATTGTTATTTGTAATTCCAGGCCTTATTTCAATAGTGTCTCCAAGCTTAAAAGTACCCTGAACTAAAGTTCCGCCAATAACTCCACCTTTGATTTTAGCAGCGCCGGAACCAGGTTTGTTAATATCAAAAGATCTTGCAACATGCATTAAAGGAGTTTTATCCAAACTTCTTTCTGGCGGTTGGATTCTTTTAAGCATAGCTTCAATTAAAATATCCATATTAGCTCCTTGCTGAGCAGATACAGGTATAATTGGAGCATCTTCTGCACAAGTACCTTTTACAAATTCTTTAATTTCATGATAACTTTCAATAGCTCTTTCTTTTGAAACAATATCAATTTTATTTTGAACTACAATAACATCTTTAACACCAATAACATCAAGAGCCATTAAGTGTTCTTTAGTTTGTGGTTGTGGGCAATATTCATTTGCAGCAATTACTAAAACTGCACCATCCATTATTGCAGCACCAGATAACATAGTCGCCATTAAGGTTTCGTGACCTGGAGCATCAACAAATGATACTTTTCTAACTAATTCTGTCTCGCTTCCACAGTTTTCACAAGTTTTAGAAGTAGTATAACACATAGGTTCATCACAATCTGGACATTTTCTGAATTCAATGTCTGCATAACCTAAACGAATTGAAATACCTCTTTTTGTTTCTTCACTGTGAGTATCAGTCCATATTCCTGATAATGCTTTGGTAAGAGTAGTCTTACCGTGATCCACATGACCAACTAAACCTATGTTTACATCTGACTGTATGTTCACAGATAACCACCTTTTTATTATAATTTTAAATTTAACTTAAAAGTTAAAATAAGAAAAATAGTAAAACTATTCTTCTTCCTCTTCATCGCCAACACCAAGAATATCAGCTATAGCTTTACTTCCAGCTGAAACAACAACAGTGTTAACTTGTACGATATCATCAGCAATGGTATTTCCTCTTACGGTTTTTCTCCTTTTTACACCATCAGATTTAGGATGATAACCAATACCACCACTTAATAAACTTTTGATTCTTCTAGTACCTGGTACATCTTTTTTCATGGTAAATCCATTTTTATCAGCACCACCAGTTACTTTTAAAGTGTAACCGTCTAAACCAACGATTCCACCATCAAATTCATCTCCAATAACTAAACCGTTAAGAGCTTTGCCATCTTCAACTTCAATTTGATGAGTTACCTCTTTTTGAGATACAACTACTTTGAATGCCATGGTATTCCTCCTTTAAATTGTTTTATAAAAAATATTAATTATTATTCAAAAAGACCAAAACTTCCCCAATCAGGATCCTGCTTACGTTTAATTTCCAAAAACTCATATAAGGTTTCAAATTCATCTTCAGTCAATTTATCCTTAAATTCCCTTTCAATGTATTTGTAATGTTTTTCAGGAATATCAACATATAACTCGTCTCCCTCTTCAAAGTCTTTTCCAACTATAGCATCTTTAATAGCCATAGCTACCCTTTGACCTCTGGAAATATCAGGTAATGTTTCACCCTTATCTTCCATACTAGCTATTGAACCAACAACATGCCCATCTTTATTAATCAATTGTTGACCTTGTTTAAGAGTTCCGCTTAAAGATTCAATACCGATAATAGCAGGTTTACTTTGACGGAACACTAATTTTGGAAGTGAAACAAATTTTGCAGGTTTAATTATAGCATCATAAAATGACTTTTTCTTATCTTCTTGCTTTTGCTTGACCCATTCCTCATACTCTTCAAGAATCTGATAAATTACATCTCCTGAAAAGAGCTTGACTTCAGAATTATTAAGATCTTCTTCAGAATTTGGATGAACATCCACATTAAAAGCAATAATTGCTCCGTGAAGTTCATTTTCATCATAAGCAATTGAAGAATTAATAATATCCCTACGATTTACATCACCGATATCAGCTGCACGAATTGGAATATCCATTTCCCTTAATAGCTTAACAACAGCTTCCAGTGAACCAATAGTATCTGCTTTAACTAAAATACCTTCATCTTCTGTATCAATAGTAATGTTGTCAATTTCATTTAAAATCTCCTGTTCAACATCAGTATCTTCACTTAAAACTCTAAGAGGAGAACCTGAAACAACATCATCTAAATGAGGTGCAGCTACTTTAATACCTGCCGCTGCAACAACTTCATCTAATTTTCTAAATTTCTTTTTAGAATCCCTCATTTCCTCAAGAGGAAGAGGTCTTAAAATAGATCTAATTTTAGTTACCAATACATCTTCTGAAGATAACATTAAAGCTATTTCATCATTGGTTCTTAAAACACCATCATAAATAATAGCATCAAGAGTAACTCCCAAACCAGTTTCTTCCTTAATTTCTAAAACTGTACCTTTAGCTGGAGCATTTTCATCGATTTCAAGTTGTTCAGTTAAATATTCTTGAGCAAGCCCTAAAAGCATAGCTAAAACTTCTATAACTCCTTCACCAGTTTTAGCACTAATCGGAATAATACTAATCTGGGAAGCAAAATTGCTTACTCTGTCAAATCTTTCAGACTGGAATCCTTCCTTGTGAAGTTCACCGACAATTTCATAAATCTTATTGTCCAAATCCTGCTGAACACTTTTAGCCTGATTGGAAAATGTTTCCCTAAAAGAGGCACCTTCATGAACTTCCCAACCAAAAAGCCTATCGATTTTATTAGCTACAACAATAAATGGAGTTTTATACATTTTAAGAATGTTTAATGCTTCATAAGTCTGTGGCTTAAATCCGTCATTAACATCTAAAATCAATACAGCCAAATCAGCTAATGCACCACCACGTTTTCTTAAACTAGTAAATGCGGCATGTCCAGGAGTATCAATGAAAAACAAACCAGGAATTAAATCTTTAATAGCTAATTTGGATATGAAATCTCCACAGATATTTTCAATGGTATCATTAGGAATCTCAGTAGCACCAATATGCTGAGTAATACCTCCAGCTTCCTTAGCTGCAATAGTACTTCCTCTAATATAATCCAATAAAGTGGTCTTACCGTGGTCTACATGTCCTAAAACTGATACAATTGGGGATCTGATTTTCATGTTATCTTAAATAATAATTATTCGTAAATTAATTTGTTATCAACGATTTCGTAATCGCAAATTTCATCTTCATTAAAGAATAAATTGATTTCTCTTTCTGCAGAATCTGGAGAGTCAGAAGCATGAATAATGTTTCTACCAGTGTCCATAGCAAAATCTCCTCTAATAGTTCCGAGGTCTGCTTCTAAAGGATTGGTTGCTCCAACTAATTTTCTGATAGTACTGATAGCTTCTTCTCCTTCAATTACCATAGCAAGAGATGGGGAAGATGTAATGTATTCAATTAAACTACCGAAAAATGGTTTATCTGCATGTTCTCCATAATGAGTTTTTGCTAAATCTTCATCAATTTGCATTAACTTTACAGCAACGATTTGAAGACCTTTTTCTTCAAAACGGGATAATATTTTACCCATAAGACGTCTTTGAACTGCGTCCGGTTTCATCATTACAAAACTTTTTTGAATCATTCTTTAACCCATTTAACTTTTCTTGGAACTCTACCAAGTTTAATCATGTTTTTTTCACATTTACTGCTACAAAAGAAATAAATAGAACCGTCTTTTTTAACATACATTTTTCCGGTACCTTCTTCTATTTCTTTATTACAGAATGAACAAGTCCTCATGTTCTTACACCTTCTTAAGGAGTTTTAATTTCCTTAGCTTCTCTAATAGTATCAAGTAACATTAAAATGTCCCCTTCTCTTACAGGACCCATAATGTTTCTTGTTAAAATTCTTCCTTTGTCTCTACCATCGAGGATTCTGCATTTAATTTGCATAACCTCTCCAGTCATACCAGTTCTTTTTAAAACATTAATGACTTCAGCAGGAGTAGCTTCTTCCATATAAATCACCTTTTAATCCTCAAAAAGAAGATTTATTCTTTTAATTCTGCGATTTTTTCAACAATTTCAGCTACGTCGCCTTCAGCATCTCCAGCGTCAACAATACAAGCAGATGCGGTACCGACAGTTAAACCTGCAGCTCCACCAACTTGTTCTTTAGTAGGTAAGTAAATGTAAGGAATTTCTTTTTCATCAGCGAGAACAGGGATGTGTGCAACAATTTCAGCAGGATCAACATCTTCTGCGATAACAACAAGTGCTGCGTCTCCTCTTTCGATAAATTTAGTTACTTCGTTAGTTCCTTTTGCTACTTTACCACTGTCTTGTGCGGTTTTTAATGCTTCTTCAGCTTGATTAGCTAATTCTTCAGGTGTATCAAATTTTACATAAATTGCTTTTGCCATAATATATACCTCCTTTTTCATCTGGCTATGCCATCCATCGGCAGATATTATAATTCCTTGAATTATAATATTCGTAATTATATATAGTTATATTATTTTAACTATAGAAATTACTCAAATTATTCAATGAGCGAATAATTTTATAGTTTTTAATAATACTAATTCTTGAATACATTCATATATCACTAAATATAATCCCATTAAATAAAAAAAAGAGGGATTAAACTTTCAATACAAATACTTCTGAATTTCATATAATTTTTAGCAAAACTAAAAATAAAAATTTAGTAATTAATGAAATAATTCTAGAGAACTAGACAGTATTAAGTATGTTTTTATTACATATAAATGTTTTCCATACTTTTTCCTAAAAATAAGTTTACTAAGTTAATAATAGTAAGTTATACTTTTTAATACTTTTGAAAAAAGCTAATCATAAAGCTGTCAAATACTGCAATTTCAGATTTTAAAAATTTTTAATTTAATTTTCACAGACATAAGATAACATTTATATAGAGTTATGAATATATATTCATAATACCTAAAGACATTTGGGGATAGAATTATGGTAAGACCTAAAAGAATGAGAAGAGTAGTTACATGTCACAGACATGAATTAAATAAAAATCTGAAACCGATAGAACTGTCTGTAGATGAATTTGAAGCTATCCGATTCAAAGATTACCATAACATCAAACAGACAGAATCTGCAGAGTTCATGGGAATTTCACAATCAACATTCCACAGAATTCTAAATTCTGCAAGACATAAACTGTCTACTTCTTTAATTGAAGGCCGACCAATAGTTATTGTCAAAGGTGATACAATGATTGATCCAAATAAATATTTATGCGAAGACTGTGGTTTTCAATGGTCAAACCCAGAAAAAGAATATGGAGAATGTCCAGACTGCAAATCAAAAAATATCCGTAAATTAAATGCAAATAATAAAAATAATGTATCAGATGACACCTGCAGCTGCCCTAATTGCGGTTACAGTGAAGCAAAAATTATGGGAGTGCCCTGCAGAACTAAAATATGTCCCAAATGTGGTTCATCACTACAAAGAAGATTATGCAATATGCAATAAGGAGATAATTTAAATGGCTGACAATTTAGAATATGTTTGTAAAGAATGTGGCTTCAATTGGATAACATTAAATGGTGAGCACCATATCTGTCCAAAATGCCACAGCGAAACAATTGAATATATTGGTGAAGTAAATGATTTGGATATTGATTCCATATTAAACCACAACAAAAGAATGGGCGGATGCTGCGGTTCTGCTCGTGGAAGAGGACCTTTGACCTGTGGAAAGCCACATCCTGACCACCACGATCCAAATACCCCACACAACCCTAAAAAATGCTGTGGCCACAGAGTATGCTAACATACTAGTTTTTATTTATTGGAGATTAAAAAATGGCTGATATTATAATAGACAATAATGAATGTGATAATTGCGGTGACTGTGCAGATGTTTGTCCTATGGAAGTTTTAATTCTTGAAGATGAAAAATTAACTGTCAATGAACCTGACGAATGCAGTTACTGTGAAAGCTGTGTGGACATATGTCCAAATGAATGCATCACAATCGAATAAACTTTAAAACTTTTCTTTTTTTATCTATTTTTCACAAAATCTCACCAGATTAACATGACTTTTTTTTACTTCATTATGTCTTACAAAATTATATAACCGATTAAATATTAAATTATACCTACAGATGTAATTGTATGATTTTCAATGAAGAATTGACATTGTTAAAAGAAAAAATTGCAAATGCCGAAGATGTAGATGAATTAAATTATATAAGAACTACTAACCAAAAAAAAATACTGGTGGACCAGCATATTTATTGCAGGTTTATTTTATGGTTTGAACGGAAAAGTGGGAAAAATGATTATAACATGGTTTGTTAGTGTTATAACCTTAGGAATCTATGCACTATACATCATTTATAGAAGCTATAAAGATGAAACCGAATTCAATAATCAAATGGAATATTATATATTACAAAGAAGCAAAGAATTAAAAGGGAAAATCAATTCATCTGAATTAAAACTTCCTGAATCCGACATAAACTGAATTTGTCAAAAATACAAAAACACAATTTATAAGTGTAAAACACCCATTGATTCACAGACACAGGAAAAAAATATTTTTTTCACTTTCCTGTGTTTTTTTATGAAACAGATTTTTTTATTTTAACTGTCTTTAGTATTTTCCCAAATAATCTCAGCTAGTGAAATTAAATGAATTTTTCAGTAACAAAAATATCCCTAAACTTTCCAAATCTAAAAAAAAGTTAAGGTATCAAATTTTCATGAAAAACATATTTTATTTCTTCCTCAAATTCTTCAACAGGAATTATAGTCATGTCAAAAGTTTTACTCAAAATATATGTAGTGTTTGGGTTAATTACATCAGTTAAAACCAAAAATGAATGATTTTTATCCAAATTTAACATATTTGCCACATGAGAGTACTTGTTGATATAATGCTGATAATTTCCTGTTTTTCCTTCAACCCAATATATTTCACCATTTATTAAAAAAACAACATCCAATTCAAAATCATTTCCATTTGGAAGAATAATCTGAGGATTAATTAAATATGTATATTCAATAGTTGCAGGTAATGACTTTAAGGAATCCTGTATTGTTTTTCGAATAAAGATCTCCAGCCAGTGCCCGGTAAGGAAGTTAATTGCAATCGGAATTTTGTTTGGTGTTGCATGAATAAAATATCTGGGTGACTTATCGTATTTGTATTCTGATAAAAATGCTATATCATAAAGAGTGGTACACAGCTGGCAGGAAGCTGAAATTTCGCTTTGTGTTGCATTCTTTAAATCCAAATGAAATCCATTGGGTTTATTTAAATGACGTTTGATAGTTTCATAAACTTTTCTGATGTCATTGTACCGGTTTCCCATAAAATATGCAACATTGTCAAGTGAAGTGTTTTCTGTTATAGAATCAACATAGGTTTTAACAGTAATGTTTTTCTCCTGCAGTTTATCAATCAGTATATTGACATCAATTTCCTTGACACTGCAACCATAATCCATATTTTCATTTTCATTTGTATCATCACTAGATTCAACAGCCACATCAACTTTATCATCAACTTCATTATGTGCATTTTTTTCTAATGAATCAGCAATTCTTTCTAATGATAATGCAATGCTTTTTAATAACAAAAACTCTTCTTCATTCATACAATCAATATATAATTTTAGTAATTAATATTAATATTATTAACTAATTTCCATGCTGAATATTTTTTTGCAGACATAACTTCAAATTAACAACAATTAAATTCTTATTTTCAAGGATAGTACATCTACACCACCATAAATTTGACAGAATAACAAATTAATCCAACGAAAATCATAAAAAAAAAAAATAATTAATATTTTATACAATTTGTGTTTTTAGATGAAAAAAATAGGTATTCCCTTTTAAAATCAGTTGAAATTAGAAAAAAAGTACAAAAAATAAGACAATATAATAAAAAAGAAGATAGCAATTAAAAAATTACTATCTAAAACAGATACTTAATTAACAAATCTATTTGATAGCTAATTTAATATCTTCTGCTTTAACGGTTTTTCTACCTGCGTGACGTGCAAATCCAACAGCTTTTTGAGCGATTTCGTTTCCACATTCTTCGATAGCTTCGGTTAAAGCGATTTTTGCGTCATCACTGACTCTTTGAGCGCCAGCGTTTTTTAATATCCTGCCTACAGGAGCGATTGGTAATTCCATAATTAAACACCTCATTTTTTTATATAGATAGTTTAAACTTTCCCATATATAAATATATTGGTATATTTTCCTTAAATTTACAAAATTTCAATACAATAAAGTGAATTATCCTATCATTAAGGTGCTACTTACTGAAAAGTGAAATGTTTTTCAAAGAGTAACCAAAATAAAAAATCAGATGAAAATATGAAAATATAAAGTATTTATAATAAAATTAAAAATAAAAAAAGAGAAAAAAGATTAAAAATAGCTATAAAACTATTTATTCATTAAAATTTTTCTTAAAGTGTCAATATCTGCATCCACTTGTTTTGGTTTAGTACATGCATCAATTGCAGTATTCGGATCTTTAAGTAAATGACCGGTAACAACACAGGTTACAGTTTCTCCATTATCTACAACTCCTTCGTCACATAATTTTTTAAGACCTGCAATTGAAGCTGCAGAAGCCGGTTCAACACCTATTCCCTCTTTTCTAGCTAATAATTTTTGAGCATCCAATATCTCTTCATCACTTACAGTTTCAGAATATCCGTCAGACTCATAAATAGCCCTTAAAGCTTTAATGTCACTTACAGGAGCACCTATACGAATTGCAGTAGCTATTGTTTCCGGATTTTCTACTGGAACAACCCTATCAGCATGTTTTTTAAATGCATTTGTAACTGGACATGCACCTTCAGCCTGAATTCCGGTCATCATAGGTACACTATCTACAAAACCTGCTTCGTAAAACTCTTTAACACCTTTCCAGATAGCTGAAATATTTCCTGCATTTCCAACAGGCAGAATAATCCTGTCTGGAGATTGCCATCCTAAATCCCTTAATATTTCATATCCGATTGTTTTTTGACCTTCTAATCTGTAAGGGTTAATTGAGTTTAATAAGTAAAGATGTTTTTCTAATGCAAGAGCAGTCATAGCTTCAAGTGCTTCATCAAAGTTTCCGTTAATGGACATTACTTCAGCACCGTGGAACATAGCCTGTGCCAATTTTCCTAAAGCTACTTTTCCGGAAGGTAAAAATACAATACAACGTAAACCTGCTCTAGCTGCATATGCTGCAAGAGATGCTGATGTATTTCCTGTTGAAGCACAGCCAACAGTATGAACTCCAAGTTCCATAGCTTTGGTCATACCAACAGTCATTCCCCTGTCCTTGAAACTTCCTGTCGGATTTGACCCTTCAACTTTAACATATAAATTGATACCTAATTCATCCCCCAATTTGTCGCATTTGCAAAATGGAGTTCCACCTTCGTTGAGTGAAACAATTTTAGATTCATCAACAGGTATGCATTCTTTAAATTTCCATAAAGTATCTTTTCTGCCGTCAAAGATATCTTTAGAAACATCAAAATCACTAACAAGTTCGAGAACAGATCCACATTTTTCACAAGTGTAAATTATCTCATCATTATCATATTCTTCTCCGCATGAAACACATCTAATCATAAAAAATCACTACATATTATTTTAATAATCATCAATATAAAAATTTAACCAAAAATTGAAAGAATAAAATTTGCAATAGGTACAGTTAAATAAACTTCAATAACCCCAGCTATTGCCATTAAAATAACTGCCACACCAAGTAAAACCAATGACTGTTTTAATTTATCATAATTTTTCTCAAGTGAGTATACCAGTTTATCCTTAAAAGTCAAATTATAAAATTTATCTTCAAGTTCAATATAGTCAAAATCTGGCTTTGCTATATTATACACCAGTCTGAATAAAAAATGGAACAGTACAAATCCGGATGCAGTAGCTATTATACATGATGAAAATTCGAAAATCCCGTGAGGTATAATGTATAATAAAACCCTAAAAAGATTTTGGGAACTGGCTATATAATAACCTACAAAAAAGCCGTTGTATGCAAGAATAACTCCTGAAAAACAAAAGAATATTCCAAGTACAAACATTCTGAAAACAATTAAAATGTTATTTGTAAAAATTGTCTGAAATGTTAAAGTTATAACACCATTTTTTACATCTTCAGTTAGCTTATCCACAACAGAATCAAAGATACTTTGCAAATAAGGCTGCAGAACATAACCTGCAATTAATGTACCTAATAAAAGGATAATTGAAATATAAACAGCAGTTTTGTTTTCTAAAAAAGCTGATTTAATTTCATTTTTAATATTTAACATTATATCAGATTATTAGCTATTTCACGAGCTTCATCCTGTTTGTCATGAATTTCATCAAACATTTCAACCATCAATTCACTGGCTTTTGCTTTACAGTCTCCACAGCGTAAAGACCCGTCCAGACAGTCATGACGTATTTTTTCAAGTTCTTTGTCATCATCAATCAGGTGGTATACAAACATTTCATAAATTACACAGTTATCTACCTGACCGCCTAATTCCTGCTGTTCTTTTAAGCTTTCTCTACCACCAGTTTTAGCTGTTTTAACTTTTTTAGCTGCAGTTTCACTATCTTCATTTAAATAAATTGCTGTAGAAGGTTTGCTGCTGCTCATTTTATCTCCGCTTAAACCAGTAAGGAATCTGTGATAAGTGGAAGACGGAGGGATGAATCCGTATTCATCATTAAGTTTGTGAGCTATATCTCTTGTTAATCTTATATGAGGGTCCTGATCTACTCCAACAGGAACTACAACTCTTTTAGGACCTCCAAATTCTTCAAGTTGCGGAAGCAAAATATCCGCCACCTGAACAAGAGGTGCCTGAATATGAGCAATGTTTGTTGATTGGGTAAATCCATAAATAGCTTTTAATTCATTGAAATTTGTTTTTTTAGAAGCCTTAAAAGCCAAGTCCCTGAGAGTATCATTTTTGGATTGAAGATAAACATTAACATTATCCTCTTCCAAATCCAGACCTAATGCAATATAATTAGTTAAATATTCATTGACAGCTATATCTCTTGCCTTTTCAAAACTCATGTCTCTGGCAGCATATGATTCCAAATCAGCTATTAAAATAGATAACATTGCACCTTTGTCCTGATACCATTTCAACTGGTCAACAACCATTTTATGACCAATATGCATTTGGCCACTTGGCATCATTCCACCAACAACTGCAAAGTCCTCTTTTTTATTAATTAAATTATTGACCTTATCAAAGTCCCTATGTCCAAAAATTACTCCTCTTTTCATTAATCTGTGAGGGTTTTCCACATCATCAATCAAGTCTGAAAATTTTTGAATTCCAAATTGATTGACTAATTTATCATAATCTACACTTGATGATGCCCATGGATCTATCAAATAAATCACCTTATCTACAGTAAATACATTAAATTAAATATATAATTAAGAATTATAATGGTAAATCTAATTACCTATAAAAATATAAATCATTTCTTTAATTAAAACTTATGGTCTTGTCCATTCAACATTGTAGTATGTAATATCCAAATCGTCATCTACAATAGCCAGAAGAAGTTTCTTGTTAACACCATGAGAAACTCTAACATAACTTGAGAAATCCAGTGCATCAATCTCATAAGTTTCATAAATAATTTTAACAAGATAGTCGGAATGTCCTTTTCCAGGACCTCCTCCACGATTATACAAACGGAAATCTGAACCATATTTAAATCCGGTTTTAATAACATAACCACGGTCTTTCAAATCACGAAAAACAATGTATTTTCCATAAATCTCCTTATTTTTCAAAAGGTCAATAAGATAATCCAAACTGCATTTGATTTCATCTTCATAAACATCCAAACGACCTTTCTCATGTAAATAACAAGCTTCAATTAAAGAAAGATTCAAAGTATCTGCTTCAATTTTACCAAATAGACTTTTTTCATGTAAAGCTATCGGTCTTTTACTACCTTCTTCAATTTTTATAGATACAATATCATTAGATAAATTTCCGCGCATTAAAACACCATCAAAAGAAAAAAATTATATTTAATGGAGTTATTTATGATTACAGTATTATATATACCTTTAGAAAAAAAAAGAAATAAGAGCTAAACTCTTATAAAAATATTATTTGCCATATCTTTTGACAGTTCAATGTTTTTATCACCAATAGATATTACAAAAACACCGGAATCATCATGATAATCGCGATAATAAATATCTGACCCAACAGATATCCCCAAAGCAGAAATTTTATCTAAAAGTTCAGAATTTCCACGAATAAAAGATACAATACCTTCAGTACTTGAGTTTAATTCTGAAATAGACAATAAATTAAATTTCCTGTTTATAACTTGATCAAAATCTTTTACTGAGAAACATTGGCTGCAGTTACTGAATTCCAAATCACAAGCAGGAATAAGACCGTCGCTAGGACCTAAATCTGGATGATGTAACATTGTACAAAGTGCTCTTTCAGCTTCATCAGATAAAGTATGTTCCATCTTACAGGCTTGCTCATGGACATTTTCCTGTTTAATATTTAAAACTTCAATTAAAAATTTTTCAAGAATCCTATGCTTCCTTGTTATTTTTTGAGCAATTTTCATCCCTTCATCAGTTAAAGAAGCTCCCTTATACGGAACATAATTAACATAATTTAATTTTTCTAATTTTTTAAGCATTTGAGTTACACTACCAGGTGCAATCCCTAATTCCTTAGATAAAGTTGTAGTAGAGATTTGTTCTTTATTACTACCATTACGATAAAGAACTTCCAAATATTCTTCAATATTTTCACTAATTCCATCATTTGCCATAAGATTTCACCTAGATTAAACAATTATATATTGGAATTAAGAGTATAAAAAGTTTGGGATAGCCTAAATATAATAGTGAAAAATAAATTTTAAAAATAAAAAAAGAAGTATTAACTCAAAAAATTGAGTTAATAAGGTAAAACATCATAAGTTCCTCTGTCAGTGTAAGAATTAGTGTTCCAATTCTTGATTACACCTAAAGAGTTTCTGGTACTTGTTGGATCAGCAACAACCCATTTTCCATCTATGTAAAATTGAACCCATACATGACCAACATTTAAACCACTTGTAAATGAACAGTATCCAGTAGCAAATCTGGCAGTCAAACCAACAGACCTGGCCATTGCCACTAATAACTGTGCTTGGTCACAACAGTTTCCATAACCTTTGATTAAAGTACCTTCAGCACCGTAAACAGTATTGAAATATGAACTATAACTTATTTTATCTCTTACAAATTTAAATAAAGCATCAGCCTTATCCCTTGTAGAGTTTATGCCTTTGACCAATTCTTTTGCTTTATCAGCAACCAATGCTGAAGCTCCGGAACCTCCAGTATTATTGATCAATACGAAATTAGGTAATGTTTTACTGTTGTCTGCATAATAAGCCAATATTCTTGAAAATGCATCCAATAAATCAGCATAGCTTATTTTACCTGCACTTGAAGATGCATAATTCGGAGCCTGTCCGTTACTAATGATATACTGGGAAACTCTAGATGCAACATCCAAATATTCAGTTTTATTAATGTTGGTTGATATTTTGTCACCATTTGGAGTACCTGGACTGGAAGCTCCAACAACAGTAATATTTCCCAAATTACCGTCATTAATATTACCAATAGCTTTACTCATCAAGTATAAGAATTGAGATAAAGTGTACTGTTCATCGTTTACAATTACATAATCGGGCAATGCATTATTTGCCTGAATATGTGCTTTTAAAACCTTAGCAGCAGCCAATATAGCATCTATAGATATGTTATCTCCCACTTCACCTGAAGATTCTGGAATACTTTCAGTTAATCTGGTCAACACTCTAGTAGAAGATGAAAGTTTCTCCTTACCAGAAACACCACAGTAATCACAGTCACAGTATGCACAGGTAAGTTCTCCTTCTGCAGTACCTTTAGGATTAACCAGCAAAGTTCCATAATAACCGCAGTTAGGGCAGTAATTTAACCAGACAGTAGTATATAACACATTAGGTTTGTAAGATGTGCCTCCTACACTTACTTTCATTGTAACAGTTAAAGAGTAATTGTCCAATAAATTTGTAACAAATACAAAGTTAGGAAGTGCACTGTTGGATTGATAATAGGATAATACCCTCGCATATGCATAAATCAATGATTCATATTTGATATCACCTAAAGTACTTGAAACATTACCTGGAGCTATACCATTTGCAGACATATAACTAGACAATGTTTTAGCCAATGATACAAATTCAGATTTTACCAACTGCTTATTGATTACATCACCAGAAGTTTTAGATGAAGCATTGACTAAAATAGCTGTAATCGCTTTTAAATTACCGTTAGCTATTCCTTCAGTAGCCTTAGTCATCAAGTATAAAAACTGAGGTACAGTATAATTGAAATTGCCAACAGTTACAAACTTAGGCAATACTCCTTTATCTTCAATATACTTTTTCAAAGATGCTGAAGCAGCCAAAATGGAATTTATAGATACAGAATCACCATAAGATGGAGTGATTTCATGAGTGTTTAATTTATTGAAATCAATGAAGTTAGATAAACCCCATCTAAACATCATAACACCCTTTGCACCGGCATCATATGCTGTTTGAGCATCTTTTGACAGTTCTGAAACTGGCAGTTTTGTAATGTCATTATCAGATACATATGTTTGTAAACCTACCCAAACTGCTGCTCCATTGGAAGTTTCAACAAACCATTGAGTAATTGATGAAATCCAGCTGGTTCCTGAATTATAATTTCCTTTATAAACCATAGGAACTATAATATCCAGATATTTGCTGATAACCGCAATATCCTGACCATATACATATGCATCATTTTTTTCAGGCATTACTGCTGCAGAAATTAAACAGTTAGGATTAACACCACGTATAGCAGTTGTAGCTAATTTTACAAATTCACTTATAGCTGCAGTTCCGCCAGGATGTTTATATGCAGTACCTGGATATCTTAAGTAATCAAAGTGAACACCTGCTACTCCTGGAAGTGCAGCATATTTTTTAGCTTCAGCTATTCTCTCATTGAATAAAGCAGTGTTGATGGATCCGTCACTATTTAATGGGGAAAGCCATCCTCCGTCATAAAATACCTGCATCCAAATATGAACTTTAATACCATGAGAATTAGCCTGTTTAATCCATGACAATACACTGGATTCTCCGTATTTAGTAAATGCATAGAAATTTAAGAAAATATTACCTGTTCCTGAAGCTGCTAAACCAACCAAATCCACATTGTACATGTTAGCTCCCTGAACCCAGTATCCATTTCCATTATTAATATATTTGGTTATTACAATTGAACTGCTGCCTTCACAGCCTAAATTTTCATTATTGCCTGCAAATTTATATGATATTTCATATGTACCTACAGTTACCAATTTTATACTTAAACTGGCAATTCCATTAGCATCAGTTGTGCTGGTATAATCTATACCGTTAACTGTGAATATGACTTTTTCATTAGCTATAGGACTGCCATCACTATTTTTAAGTAAAACTTTAAATTCTTCAGTTGAATTTTGAGTAAATACTGTACTTCCATTAACAACAAATAATGAATTTTTTCTGTCTACAACAGTACAGTATGCTTTACCATTACTTGGAGCTAATTTAGAATCTCCGTTAAATGAATAAGTTACAAGATAAGTGCCTGCATCCAAACGAATAGTTAAACTGGCAACACCATTATTATCAGTAATTCTAGTATAACTTACACCATTCACACTAATAGTTACGGTCTTATTAATTAAAGGAACTCCACCTGCAGTTAATGTAACATTGAACTGCTGATATGCATCTTTACCTACAGTAATATCATTACCCTGAATAACTGTTGCATTAGTAGTTATTACAGATACCATAGTAGAGCCTGTAGATTTTTTGTAACCTGTATCATTTAATGTATATGAAATGTTGTATACATTAGGATCCAATCTAAGACTTATGCTAGCAACACCATTTTTATCAGTTACCCTTACATAATTAATACCGTTTATATTAAATAGAACAGTTTTATTGACTACTAAATTACCGTCTTCATCTTTTACTAAAACTGAAAACAAATCAGTTTTAAATACCACATTATTTTCAGGTATGAAAATTACATCCTTACCTTCATAAACAGAAATAGTATTTGATGCACTTGATGCCAAATATCCTCCATTCTTATTAAAGGTATAAGTTGCAGTATAATTACCCGGAGTAGTCAATTTAATATTATATTTAGCTATACCATTATCATCAGTAGTACTTGTATATGTAACACCACCTACCTTAAGATTAACAGTCTGATTACTTACAGTATGATTAAACTGATCATACAATACAATACTTACAACATTACCTTCACCAGATATGAAATCATAATGTTGTGTTTTGATAACAGTACTGACAGAATCAACAACTGTAACAGCGAAACCTACATCATATCCATCAAGTGGATTATATGCAGTCAATATATATTTTCCAGGGAATAGTTTAATGTTAAGTTTAGCTACACCATTGTTATCAGTAACACGATTATAAAATACACCATTAATATTAAACTTAACAGTAGTATTGACTAAAGGAGTACCATCATTATGTAAGAAAGTAGCATAAAACTGATTTTTATCCAAATATAATTTATTTAAATCTTCAGCTACAACTGTAGGCAATACCTTAACAGTATTTCCACATTCATAACCGTCATTAGGATTATATGCAGTTAATATATAAGTGTCAGGACGAAGCTTGATACCTAAACTAGCTACACCTTTATCATCAGTAACCCGGCTATAAAATACCCCATTAATATTAAACCTAACAGTAGCATTTATTAAAGGATTACCACGGCCGTCTAAAAAAGTGGCATGATATGAAGTCCCGTCTTTATAGATCATTACAATATCCTCACCTTTTATAGTTGGTAGTACATTAATATCTGAAGTAATGCTAGCCGGAGCATATTCAGTTGTTCCTTTGTAACTCACAGTAACATGATACAAACCGGAGTATAAATTTATACCTATAGAAGTTGAACCATTTTCATCAGTAATCTTATTATAAGTAACACCATTAATTAGGATACTTACAGTTTGATTAGCTAATCCGTTTCCGTTTTCATCAGTTAAATTAATCATGAACCTAGTACCATTCTTATAATACAATTCTATACTAGGTGCATCTAAATTAACAGCTTTTTGCTGGTTGTTGTCCCCAATTACATTATTGTTATTTTCTTCAATAACATTACTACTGGAGAAAGAAACATTACTATTTGATTCATCAACAGATAATGAATCATCAGCAGCTGTTAATACTGTAGAATTTGAGTCAACAGTATTTGCATCCATTGCAGAGACTGCACTAACTGACAAAAATACAGTCAGAATCATCAATGCAAAGATCATTACACGTTTTTTCAAAATCACTTACCTCCATTATAAATTTAATTTAACTATAAATTAAAAAATTATTTTCAGTACTTAATTATATTAAGAATATTGTATATAAATCTATTTATTTAATAAAACTGCTTAAATAGCTTTAATTTAAAAAATTAAGCATTAAAACCCCAGAATATTAAGAAATTAATAAAAATTATATTGATTTAAGAGATAATAAGTTAAAATTACAATAAGTAATCTTTTAAGTTTTATAAGATTATGAAATTATAAAAGATTATAAAAATTTCGTTTAAAGTAAAATAAAATAACAAACAAGTTATAAAAACCAAAAAGATAAATTTGAATGGAATTATAGTAAAAAACAAACAAGTAAATTTAGTAAATTGAAAAATAAGCAATAAAAATAAAAAATAAAAAAAGATGTAAATAATTTTACATCATAGGTGGCATTCCACCCATACCTCCAGGCATTCCACCCATTGGAGGCATTCCGCTAGCATCATTTCCGGACTCGTCAGGACCTGAAGAGTTTAATGCATTTCTAGCTGCAATCATATCATCAATACGTAATATCATTTCAGCAGCTTCACTAGCAGCTTTGATAGCTTGTGTTTTAATCCTAAGTGGTTCAATAACACCTGCTTCTTCCATGTCAACAAGTTTGCCGGTAAATACATTAATACCGATTTTTGAAGAGTCTTCATGAGCGGCTTTTAATTCTGCAATTAAATTAATGGTATCTAAACCAGCATTTTCAATTAAAGTTCTTGGAATAACTTCAACTGCATTTGCATAAGCTAAAATAGCTAATTGTTCTCTTCCACTTACAGATTCACCATATGCTCTTAATCCTTTTACTAAATCAATTTCACAAGCTCCTCCACCAATAAGAACTTTGCCGTCTTCAATAGTAGCTGCTACAACACCTAAAGCATCATCTAATGCTCTGCTAATTTGTTCAGTTACATAACGGGTACTTCCCCTAAGTACAATGGAAGATGCTTTTGGATTTTCACATTCTTCAATGAAAGTTAATTTGTGGTCGAATATTTTATCAACATATACATGACCTGCAGAACCTAATTTGTCAGCAGTTAAATCTTCAATATCAGTTACATACTGAGCACCAGTAGCTTTGTTGATTCTTTCCATGTCTGATTTTTTAACTCTTTTATAAGCCATGATTCCTGCTTTGTTTAAGTAGTGTTGTGCCATGTCATCAATACCTTTTTGACAGAACAATACATTTGCTCCGGATGCAACAACTTTATCTACTAAATCTTTAATCATTTCTTCTTCATTGTTTAAGAAAGCTTCAAATTGTGCAGGGTCTGTAATATCAATTTTAGCATCAGTGTTGATTTCTTTTAATTCAATAGGATATTTAATTAAAGCAATTTTAGCATCTTCAACATCAGTAGGCATGTTTTTAGATACTGGATCTTTATCCATAACAATACCTTCAGCTAAAAATGAATCTTCAACTGAATCTCCGGAAATTCTTTGGATATTGATGTTGTCAATATCTATTTCACCGTCTTCGGCTATTCTTAAAGCTGCATCTACTACTAAATCAGCTAATTTATCTTTAGCATAATCTGATCCTTTACCGGTCATAGCAGTCATAGCTACTTTTTTAAGAGTTTCTCTATCATCTGCATCCATAGCTACATTGTTTAAAATTTCAATAGCTTTAGCAGCTGCATTTCTGTAACCTTTTACAATAACAGAAGTTGCAATTCCATCTTCTAATAATTCTTGAGCTTTAACTAATAATTCACCAGCTATTACAACAACGGAAGTGGTTCCGTCTCCAACAATGTCTTCTTGTTTTTTAGCTGTTTCTACAAGCATTCTAGCAGCAGGTTGAGTGATATCCATTTCTCTCATTATAGTTGCACCGTCATTAGTAACAATAACATCACCTAATGAATCAGTTAACATTTTGTCCATTCCTTTAGGACCTAAAGTAGTTCTTACAATATCTTTTAAAACTTTAGCTGCTGTAATATTCATTCTTAAAGCATCTCTTTTGGAATACCTTTCAGTACCTTCAGGAAGAATGAATATTGGTTGATTTGCCATCATATCACCTTAATTAATAAATTTCTATAAAAAAACAATATAAAATCAAAAAGTTTTATATATTAATAATGAGTTTGAGGTTATATAAAAACTTTAGCATATTCAAAATTGCATAACATATATATATACTATAAAATGTAACATATACATTACAGAATGTAAAAATTAATTTACATTAAAAAATGTGATTATTATGAAACTTAAGAAAATAGTTTTAATATTACTATTAACATTAGCACTATTTTCCATTTCAAATGTAAGTGCACAAAATATTGATGTTAATACTACAAACAATATTAATCCATTAAATGAAGTTTTAATAGATGAAACAATAGCCACATCTAATGAACTTACAAATAAATCATCTATAATCTCAAATGACTTAGAGAAATATTATAAAGATGATAAAGGATTCTGCGCTACATTTTATAATGAAAATGGAACTCCACTAACTAATAAAAATATAACTTTTAGTGTTAATGGAGTAAGTTATATTAAAACAACTGACAATAATGGTACCGCCAAATTAAATATTAATTTAGAATCAGGTAACTATACAATAATATCATACAATCCAATCACCAATGAAACAATAACTAATAATATAACTGTCCTATCAAGTATTAACGGTAGCGACCTTACAAAATATTTTAAAAATGCAACACAATATTCAGTTACATTGTATGATAAAACTGGAAAAGCTTTAGTTAATAAAACCGTACGTTTCAATATAAATGGAATATTCTACGAACGTAAAACCAATGAAAAAGGAGTAGCCCAGTTAAATATTAACCTAGATCCTGGAAACTATATTGTAACGGTTTACAACCTGATTACAGGTGAAGAAAAATCCAATAACATTAATGTAGTGTCAAGAATACAACTGCTAGATTTAAATAATGCATCAAATGTAATACTGCCTGAAGGATATGTTATACCTGTAATGTTTATTGGTAATGGAAAGGCTTATGCTCAATGCAGAGCAACAACTCTTGACGAAAAAGGAAACCCCTTAGCTAATCAACTAGTAACATTTAATATAAATGGAATCATTTATAAAGGCACTACTGACAAATTTGGTATAATCGATGCCATTATATATGTTAATGCAGATTGGGGAAATACATACCATATATGTACTGCAACATTCGGAGAATCATTTGCTTCCCAAACTGTTATAGTTAAACGTTTTGTTATGGGTTAACTATAAAATAAAATTAAATTTTGAAAGTTTATAAAAACTTTCATTCTTATTTTTTTAAAGGGTGTCCGCCAAAATTAAATTTTGGTTGACTTGTTGATTTTTTTAAAATATT
>OHRT01000039.1_pt1 | contig 67761 bp, 56 predicted proteins | sample 1578521 | NCBI WGS metagenome assembly OHRT01 (sample SAMEA3879537, study PRJEB24766) | human gut metagenome | biome: human-associated habitat; feature: feces | place: USA | collected 1985/1987
CGGCCGCATTCGCAGCGCGGCATCAATCGTCATGCGCAAGATATCGCGTTGGGAGGTCTCGGCGTTCTGTCCCAGCCATTGATCGTATGTGACGCTCTGATTAGCGGGCTCACGGATGACAGAGAGGCGATGCTGCTCACAAAGCTGGTCACTGAGGGCAGCAACCACTTTCCCCGAACGCCATACATCCCTGAATTTCCGCGAGCCACCCAGCGCAGTCGCGCAAAAGACGATATGATTATGCACATGACGGCGGTCATTGTGCGTGGCAACGATGAACGCATGTTCTCCCTTGAGAAATTGGGAAGCCAGCTCATATCCGATTTTGTTTGCTTCTTCGGGCGTCACTTCGCCGGGTTTGAAGGACTGGCGCAGCTGGTAAGCGATCACTTCGTTGTGAATCTTTCTGCCGGTGATGGCCATATACTCGCTGCGCGCAAGCAAAAACTCCTGATCTGCGGTTTCCGGGGAGCAGGCATATGCCGAGATCAGCGCGCCGCCTTCTGTCTTATCCGGGTTCTTCACGTAATCCACCCGCGCTTTCAGACACTGTGCAATGGTCTTGCCCTTGTTGATGTGCATCGGAATGATGCGAGTCGTTGCCATGAACACCTCCGAATCAAAAGAAAAGCGGCGATCCGTGATTCCCACAAACCGCCGCATGCCAATGAAGTTCAGTAAAGCAAGCCTTCCACAAAACCGAGGATACGATCCATCTGGTTCAGCAGGAGATGCGCGATTGCCGGCAATCCGACGGGGCTGGCCAGGAGCGCAAGCACCAGAAAGGCGATCCCGTTCTGCCAATAGCCAATGAAGAACTCGATTCCCGCTAGGAGCGCAAACAGCGTTACAGACAGGCCGATCACGGAAGAAGCGATCGAAGTGACAAATGCTGCCAGCCCGAGCATCAACCGGAGGACAAGCATGACCGGGGCCAGCGCAATTCTCAGCAAAGTCTTCATCGTGGGACGCCTCCTTTTTTATCCGGTACGCTCGAGGATGGAGAGCAGTTTGCGCATCATCTGCCAGAGTTCATCCTGCTTTTGCAGCATCTCTTCCATTTCGGTGTCGTACATCTGACCCTGTGCGTTCAAGCGCCTGGCAATCTGATTGAGGTTGTTGGTCATGTTGCTGAGCAGTCGAATCATTTCCCGAATCTGCGGCAGATCCAGTTTCAGAATGTAGCCGTTCAGGGCAAGCGCCCGCATGTAAGCGGATTCGTTTGTGATTCCGAGCGCATCCATCTTCTTTCGCATGATTCTTGCTTCGGATTCGGTGGTTCTGAAGTTGTGTTGAACCAGACGCTTTTCCTTTTCCGCCATGATTATCTCTCCAGATCGCCCTTTTTGCAAGGCTGTCGCCGGGCGGAAAGCGCAGCGGCGCGTTCCCGCTGATGCGCAGAACGTCTGGCAAAGGCTTCGGCAATCTTCTGCAAAGCCTGATCCCGGACATGTTCCATTCTGGCGGCAAGCTGCTTTGCTTCTCCGGCTGTAAGCAGCTCCAGATTTTCCCCGTTGGTTCTCACCACAACCGCATTCCCCATGATGGGATCGCCATGCTGCTGTGTTCCATAGAGCGCACTTGCCGTCGCATTGATGAGCGCTCCGCCGGGTTTCAGCTTACCCTCTTCGTCAATCATCATCAGAAGGTCATCCTTTGCCAGCGGCTCAGCCTCAACCAGTTCAATCCAGTCGCAGCCAATGGCTTCCCGTGCGATATCAAACATTTCCCGTTCGGGATTACACGCGATGATTCTCACATCCTGCGTTTCGGTGAGCAGGACGGCATATTGCTTTTCATTCAAACGCTTCGCCTCCTTATCTTTCCATGTCCAGTGCTTTTTTCTTCTCATCTTTAGCAGCAGGCATGAGAGGCGACCGCGCATCTGCCCGGGTCTGGGGATGTTCCCGTTCCCGGATCTCCTTGCGAACCTGCCAGATGAACCCGTCCAAAATAGCCGGATGGGAGGAGACGGCATAATCATGCCGCCGGTCCATTCCGCCGTCCAACAAGCCCTGCGGGAGTCTTACGGAAAATGCCCAGTCCTTATTGGAAGAAGAAAAACGGCCATCCCAGGACTTGTCCTGAACCGTCGCAGCAAGCACAAGGGTTGTCCGTTCCATGCCGAATTGCTCAAGAATCTCCAGCGCCGCCTTTTTGTCCAGACGCCATCCGTCGAAATAGCGGGAAATGGCATCCTGAATCGCGCGTTTGCAATCCAGATTCGCCTGATGTGATAAGCGAAAGCTCTCCAGCTCGCCATGCTCACGCGCATATGCCGACGATTCACGGTAGACAGGAGTGAGGTTCTTCGGTTCCATGTCTATAGCCTCCTTCATTCGTTTCTTCTGTTCCCGCAGAAAATCCCGTATGACTTCCTGCTTTTCGGATAGCGTGCCGGAGAGCAACGTATCCATTTGATCTTCCACCTGATCCAGCTGTGTTAGCGCCTCAAGGAAGCGGGGGTGGAAGTCGTCGTGGTGCGACTTCGGTGCATAGTTTTCTTTCCATGCCAGGAGCCTGTCTCTGTAGGTGGCCAGTTCATGAAAACAGTATCCCACCTGATGATCAAAGAGATCTGAAGCACGACGCAAACGCTTTCCCGATCTGGCGGGCGCTTGCTCCGGTTCGTTTTGGGCGATACAGAAGTCAGTGGCCAGTTTCAAAGCTGCTTCCCGGGGTGAAAGATCAAAAAGGCGGCTGGCGAAGCTGATCACATCGCCATCCGCCTGACATCCGAAACAGTGGAACCGCTCATCAACTATCATGCTTGGGTTCCGGTCAGGATGGAAGGGGCACCTGCACATCCCATTTCGGCTGACGCGAATCCCATAGCGTTCCGCTGCTTCTCTTGTGGTTAAAGCACTTTTAATGGACGCATACAGTCCCAATTCATCACCTCAAATCTTACCCACGCGGCCAGGCGGGCTTACCGTTCTTCCTCCCTGTGCGGACGATCTGCCTGCCTGCTGCTTGAAGTGTGATCCATGTTCAGCGCGGCGTCCAGCTCTGCCAGGCGCGCGCTTTTTGTTTTGAGCTCGGCTTCCTGCGGGAAGGGTTTGCTGACTTCGGCTTTCGCGGCCTCAATCTGCTGTCGTACCGTCGCAAGATGTTCCTCCGTCGCAGCCAGACGTTTGGGAATCTGGGCGATGGTATTGTCCAGCCGGGTGATATTGCCCCGGGCATCGTTGCCCACTTCCATCGGGTGAGACACCGCGCCATGCAGCGTCAGCAGAAATCTGTTGACGAAGGAATCATACTGTACGCGCATGTTCAGCCCTCGATAGGAGCCGATTTCGACGGCGGTTCCCCTGGCGGCTTCCTTGCAGGCGGTGAGGATAGCTTTGCCCGCTTCTTCCTTGTCGGTGATGAGCGCACCTCCGACCGTCATGCCCACGAAATCCTCCTGCGGAAGCGGATGAGCGTTGAGGGTAGCGATGTCCTTTTCAAACCCTGCAATCAGGTTCATATCGCGTTCCACCTCCTGCGGGAAATATTTGAGCAGCTGATCTTCGAGCCTGAACTGCTTGCTCAGATGATCGGCCCGCATCAGCTTCAGCCTGGCCACATCCACGTCCAGGTCCATCTTTTCCTTGATTCTCGGATCACCGGCACACAGCGCTTTGATCTCCGCATAGGACAGTGCCGTTTCGTCCATGTCCTCGCAGGAACGCACCGGGCTCTTGCTGGTCATAATCTGCGAAATGAACTTCTGCTTGTTTTCTACCGTCTGCCAAAGGTAGGCGTCAAACGTAGCCTCGGTGACGTAGCGGTAGATGGAGACTTCCGGGTTCATGTTGCCCTGACGGACAATGCGGCCTGCGCGCTGCTCCAAGTCACCGGGCCGCCAGGGACAGTCCAGATCATGCAGCGCAATCAGCCTGTCCTGCACGTTGGTGCCCGCGCCCATCTTGGCCGTGCTGCCCATCAGCACGCGCACCTGACCGGAGCGCACCCGGGCAAACAGTTCCTTCTTCTTGACCTCCGTGTTGGCTTCATGGATGAAGGCGATCTGTTCCGCTGGGATACCGCGTTCTACGAGTTTCTGGCGAATGTCATCATAAACATTGAAGTCGTTCTCCAGCTGCAATCCATCGGTAAGCTCCTTGGATGACGGCGAAGGATTCAGGCCCGCGCCTTTCGGGGTGGAAATATCACAGAACACGAGCTGCGTCAGCCTGCTCTCTTGCCCGGATTCCCAGATGCGAACGATGTTGCCCACGCAGGCATTGACCTTGCTTGCCGGATCATCCGGCAACAGCGGATTGATGAGCCGCTGATCGAGGCCCAGCTTGCGTCCATCCGACGTGTCGGGTAGGATACCGGCGAGGTAGCAAAAGCCCCTTTTCCGTTATCCCCCCTCGGAACCGGACTTGATACTTTCGCATCATCCGGCTCCCCAGTAATTTCATTTCAAGAACGTATATTTAATGTTCCATTGTGGATAGCTGTGTGGCATTCCCGACATACCACCAGCGTTTTTCTCTGCCGCGCAGCCATAATCTGAACCCAAACCGGCGGCGCTGACTTACCTTTGGTCTTTAAGTCCGCTAGCTTGCGGATATGATGTACTTCAATATCTTTGCTGCTTCCACATAACTCACAAGTATCTGCTGTCAACCGCTTAATGAGTTCTGTACGCCCTCCATATACCTTGTAGGGCGTATCCTCTATGACAGCTTTACGCTTATGGGCAAGTGAAATTCCTCCCCAGGTAGCCACCAATGGCTTTTTCCCAGGGCGTTCTACAACCACTTGCAGGCAGTGTACAGTTTTTCCGCTTGTGCTTGTGGTCGTAGTTTTATACTTTGCCTTTTGCTTTTTGATAGATGACCGATGTTTGCAAGCCAAGGTTTTCAGCAGAGAGGTTTCCATTGTCCAGTAGAGTTTGGAAAACCAGGATAGGTTTTGAGCCAGAACATAGTATTGTACCAACCCTCTATATTCCTGCTGAAACCTTTGGACAATAGAGAAATCATCATCGTGAAGCAACGCATTTCTGTGGGTCACTTTCCCATATCGCATGAACGACCTGCATTTATCCTCAATTACCCTTGCTGGAACAAGCAATGCAATAGCGCCATTAGCGCCTCTGCGCCCTTTGGGGTCGATGTAATCGTTGCACCGCTGCGCCTTAATTTCATAACCGAGGAATTTTGCCGCTTGACTGCTGGCACTGGTAATCAAGGTCTTTTCCTCTGACAGTTCTAAGTGAAGCTCTTGCTTTAAGAAACCGTGCATTTCTGCTTTGATTTTCTCTGCATCGGCTTTTGAACCGGTGAATCCGATGAGGAAATCGTCAGCATACCGAACATAGCGGCATCTGCGATAGTTCTCGTCATAAGGGTCAACCGAGGGAATACCACGTCGTTCTACTTCAAGTCTGTGGGCAGTTTGAATATCACCACGCTTTCTTGCTTTACTGATTTCAGCATTCATCCGACTATACACAGGATTCGCCTTTTGCCGCTTCCCCCGTGTGTTATTAGGAATCAGAACTTTCTCAATCCATTGGTCAAACTCATTGAGGTAAATATTTGCCAGAAGTGGACTGATAACGCCACCCTGCGGAGTTCCGCTGATTGTCTGATTAAACTTCCAGTCCTCCAAATATCCGGCTTTTAGCATATTAGATACCAGGCGGATAAATCTGCCGTCATGGATATTTTTCTCAAGTATTTTCAGCAGAACAGCATGGTCTATTGTGTCGAAGTATTTAGAAATATCCCCTTCGATAAACCAGCGTGTTCCTTTCCATACTTGAATTTCCTGCAAAGCCGTGTGGCATCCCCTGTTGGGCCGGAATCCATGAGAATGTGTGCTGAATTGCGGTTCATAGTACGCTTCCAAAATCTCGCGCATCACTTCCTGCAATAACTTATCTCCCCATGTTGGAATGCCCAGGGGACGCTTCTTCCCGTTTTTCTTTGGGATATATTCACGTCTTGCCGGTTTCCACTGATATTTTTCTTCTCTGAGAAGTTCAATCATCCTATCAATTTTCTGAATTGACATTCCATCAACCGTTTCTTCAGTGACACCTTTTGTCAATGCTCCGTTATTCGGGTATAACTTTGCATAGGCGTTTAGATAAAATTCACGGTTGAATAAGAGCTTATAAACTCTCTCGATAGGTTTGTGCTGTTTTCCACGTTCTTGAATGACTGTTAAAATAGTTTTGGCTGTACGCATCTCACGCACCTACTCCTTTCTAACAAATCGAAATTACCTGCCGTCCTTCGCCATGTGAGCGGCTTTCCCGCTTCCGATTTTACGGCTATCCCTGTCATTTCAGGGTTCTCGGACTACTATGACGGCTCCGTGACCATGGGGGTCTCCCCCTTTAGGCCATCCTGCCATTCGTCAAAAGTGTACGTTTCGAGCATCCCGTAGGTCCCTCGTTCGTTCCTTTATTCCCGTTCACTACGGGCTCTTTCACTGCAAAAAGTTACTCGCCCAAAATCAACAACAGCGAGCATACAGTGACACCGGTATCAGTCGCTTTCCGGTGGGCGATGCTTTGCACCAAGTCAGAACTGAGGTTCAGGCAGTTTAGCTTTAACCATAGGACGCGGAACTTGCGGAGCGTCAGGACCTTGCGACTGGTCCCTTATCCGCTTTACCAACATGCGATTGTCCCCTTTGAGTTTCCTCGCCAGGTAGGTTGGTCGTTCCCATTATTCACTTTTAATAATGTCCCCCTGCGGGGGAGATACACTTTTGCGCGTAGCAGCGCACAATCTTGAGCATGTTATCGACCGTAGGATCGACCATCTTCCCATGGACGGCTGCGGCCCGCTCAGAAAGGGCCTGCACCATTTCCTGCTGCTGCGCGGTGGGCTTGACGACCACCGTCTCATAATGCACCTGCGGCGTCGGCAGATGAAGCTGATCCGCGGTCTTGATGTCCGCGACCTGGCGAAAGACATTCATGAGCTCCGGCAGGTTGAAAAACTTGGCAAACCGGGTGCGCGCCCGATAACCGGTGCCCTCCGGGGCCAGCTCAATGGCCGTCGTTGTCTCTCCGAACGTCGATGCCCAGCAGTCAAAATGCGTCATGCCGCTGCGCTGCAAGGCTCCGTATTGCAGGTACCGCTGCATGGTGTACAGCTCGGTCATAGAGTTGCTGACCGGTGTGCCCGTAGCAAAGATGATGCCGCGGCCGCCGGTCAGCTCGTCCATGTAGCGGCATTTCAGGTACATGTCGCTGGATTTCTGCGCTTCGGAAGTGGAAATCCCGGCCACGTTGCGCATCTTCGTGTACAGAAAAAGGTTCTTGTAGGCGTGCGCTTCATCGACGAATAGGCAGTCCACACCCAGTTGCTCGAAGGTCACCACATCGTCCTTTCGATCTTCGGCACGGAGCTTCTCAAGTCTGGTCTCCAGCTGTCGCTTTGATTTTTCGAGTTGCTTGATCGAGAAGCGCTCGCCGTTTTCTCTTTTCAGTTCTTCAATGCCTTCCATGATCTCGTCGATTTCTTCCTGCAATAGCCGTTCCTGACGCTCATGGGATACGGGGATCTTCTCGAACTGACTGTGCCCGATGATGACGGCGTCGTAATCTCCCGTGGCAATGCGCGCGCAAAACTTCTTTCGGTTGCTCGTCTCAAAGTCTTTTTTGGTCGTGACCAGAATGCGCGCGGATGGATACAGCCGAAGGAACTCGGAGGCCCATTGCTCCGTCAGGTGGTTGGGCACGACAAACATGCTCTTCTGGCACAGCCCCAGGCGCTTGCTTTCCATGGCCGCGGCGACCATCTCAAACGTCTTTCCTGCCCCCACCTGATGGGCCAGCAGCGTATTTCCGCCATAGAGGATATGCGCGACGGCGTTTCTCTGGTGTTCGCGCAGCGAGATCTCCGGGTTCATGCCCGAAAAGACGATATGCCTTCCGTCGTACTCGCGGGGCCGAATCGAATTGAACAGCTCGTTGTACTGTGCCACCAACGCCTGACGGCGGTCGGGATCTTTCCAAATCCATTCCCGAAAGGCGTCCTTGATGGCCTGCTGCTTTTGCTGGGCAAGGGTGGTCGCCTTCTGATTGAGCACCCGCTGTTCCCGCCCGTCTGCGTCCTGGATGGTATCGTAAATGCGCACATCCCGCAGGTTCAGCGTATCCTCCAGAATCTTGTAGGCGTTTGCCCGGTCCGTGCCGTAGGTGGTGTATGCCGCGACGTTGGTGCGCGATACGACATTCTTGCCGTTGATCCGCCACTCCGCCGTATGCGCCGAAAAGTGTGCCTCGATGGCGCGGCGCTGGTAGTACGGCGTTTCCAGCAATTCATACATGAAGTCCTGGACGTACTCCTGCGAAATCCACGTCGCGCCCAGACGCACGTCGATGTCGGAGGCTTCCAGATCTTTGGGCTGCGCCGCTTCCAGCGCCGAGACATTGACCTGAAACGCGGCGTCTGCCTGCGCGGCAGCCCTGGCATCCCGCAGCTTCTGGCGCACATTGCCGGAGAGGTACTCGTCTGCCGTGACGTGTTGCTCCGTGCCGGGGATTCGGAAGATGACGCCGCGCAGTTCCTGAACGATCTCCTCCTCGCTCTTTCCGGTCAGCCCGGCCATGAAGCCCAGATCCACCCTGGCCCGTTCGCCAATGGATACGGCCAGCGCATCGGATGCGGTGTCCACGTGATCGACGCGGTGCTGCTGCTTGATGGTCCGTCTGGTGAACATATCCGCTTTGCGCAAGAGCCGGTGCTCGTCATCGAGAATTTCCAACGAGCAGAGTAGATAGTAGGAGGAATCCTCCGCAAACGCGAGGCGGTTTGCACGGTCATTGATCAACCCAAAGCGCGCAGAAAAGCCATCATACAGGGTGTTCAGTTCGCGTTGAAGCTGCGCAATCTCCTCATCGCCCCGCTCATCCAGCTGCGCGTCAATCAGGCGGTGCACCTGATCGCGCAGGGCAATCAGCCCCTTGACGCGCTCCTGCGCCGTCTGTTTGAGGCGGGGTTTCACCATGCGGCTGTTTTCGCGGTAGTAGACAAACCCATCCACAACGGTATACGAGAAATTGCGGACCGTGGGATCGGCGGGAATGGAAGCATCCAGGGCTTCCCCCTCGCCCAAATCCGGGAGGGACGCTTCACGATAGACGCCATGGATATGCCCGATCGCCTCATGCAGCTGATCGGCAAGGTCTGCGCCTTCTGCCGGCAAGACCGTAAAGCTCTCCCTGCCATACTGCGTGTTTTCTTTGGACAAGACGCCCAAAACCATCTCCGGGTGCTCGATGAAGTAGCTGTTCATCGTAAAGCCGTCCGCATTCTCCCCGACATGCACCCAATCCGGTTCGATGTCGATGGGGCGGTCCCGCCTTTGCAGAAACAGGATGTCCGAGACGACTTCCGTGCCCGCGTTGGCACGAAAGGCGTTGTTTGGCAGCCGGATCGCGCCCAGCAGTTCGGCGCGCTGTGCGATGTATTGGCGCACCTCCGGGGACTGCTGATCCATCGTATAGCGGGAAGTCACAAAGGCGATCACGCCGCCGGGGCGCACCTGATCCAGCGTTTTGGCGAAAAAGTAGTTATGAATGGAAAAACCGAGCTTGTTGTAAGCCCGGTCGTTGACCTTGTAATTGCCGAAGGGCACGTTGCCGATGGCAAGGTCGAAGAAGTCCCGTCTGTCCGTCGTCTCAAAGCCCGCAACGGTGATGTCGGCTTTGGGGTAAAGCTGCCGCGCGATACGCCCTGTGATGCTGTCCAGCTCCACACCGTACAGGCGGCTGTCCTGCATGGACTCCGGCAACAGGCCGAAGAAATTCCCTACGCCCATGGAGGGTTCCAGGATGTTGCCGCCGGTGAATCCCATCTGCGCAACAGCATCGTACATGGCCCGGATGACCACGGGGCTGGTATAGTGCGCGTTGAGCGTCGAGGCGCGCGCCGCTTCGTATTCCTGCGGCGTCAGCGCAGCGGAGAGTTCCCGGTATTCCCTGGCCCATGCGGTCTTCTCCGGATCAAAGGCATCCGCCAGACCGCCCCAGCCCACATACCGGGAGAGTACGCTCTGTTCCTGTGGCGTGGCCATGCGCTGCCCGGCTTCCAGCCGGTGCAGCAGATGAATGGCCTCCATATTTCTCTGAAATTTGACCTTTGCGCCGCCTTCGCCCAGGTGATCGTCCGAAATGCGGAAGTTCGCCGGAACAAAAGGGGCAACGGATTTATCCACAGATTCGGCGAAATTCTGTGGAAAACCCTGTGGATAAGGCTGTGGAGAACCTTCATGCGCCGTATTTTCGCTTTCGGGAAGATAGGCGGCATTGCGCTCATCGAGGGCCAACAGCCGAAAAAAGTTTTCCCGGCTCTCCGAACGCAGGACAGGATAGCGCAGCGAGGGGTCCTGCAATTGAACATTGAAAAGCCCGATTTGGGTGATGACAAAGGGCGTATCATCCAGATAGACGGTATCGCCCACCTTGCAGGAAAGCGCCAGATCTACGCTTTGCCTGTCATCGGGCGCGGCCATGCTTTCATCGGGCGGCGTTGTGTCTTCCAGTACCTGCATCCGGCCGGCAAGCGCCTGATCCACGCTTTGTCTGTCATCGGGTGCGGTTACACTTTCATCAGGCAGCGCTGCATCTTCCAGCGCCTGCATCCGGCTGGCAAGTGCCTGATCCACGCTTTGTCTATCATCGGGCGCAGCTACGCTTTCATCGGGCTGCGCTGCGTCTTCCAATTCCTGCATCCGGCTGGCAAGCGCCTGCACTTCCTGAATGAAAGGGCTGGCGTTCAGCGCGTCCTCGTCCACAACTTCCCCGTTCACAATTCCTGCCTCTGCCAAACGGCTGCGCAAGGCTTCGGTGTCGATGGGTTCTTCATCATCTTGTGCGTTCCCGTGTTCGTCACCGTCGGGCTCTTCCCGGGACAGCTGCTCAGGCACCGGTTGATCGGCCAACTGCTGCGCCTGTTCCCGCTGTGCCAAGTGCTCTTTCTCCTCAGGGGTCAGGTCACGCTCCAACCGAATGATTTCCGCAAGGCGGGAAGCGACTTGGGCCCAGGAAAGGCGAATCTCTTCACAGTTTTGTTTCCGCCAGCGGATGCCCTTGCCATCAAAGGATTCTTCGCTGTGTGAAGCGCCCGAAACCGCGTGGGAGCGGCCGCCGGTGCCATATTCTCTCTTGAGAAAATCCGCCTGCTCTCTGGATGTGTGCGTCTGTGTGAAGAACGCATGGATGCGCAGCTTGCTTCCTACAGTAAGCCCGCCGCTGCCCAACGCGGCATCCAGTTCGTCATCCGTAATAAAGGCTGCTGGTTGGGCCACCTGGGTGAGCAAAGAATTGTATTCCCTCCGTGGAAGAGTCAGTTCGCGAAGCGCCTCTGCAATCTGCTCCGGGCGGTGATAATGATAGCGCAGAAGCGCACGGTTATGGGCATAAGCGGCAGAAAACTGTTCCGCCTCTTCGGTGAGCGCGGACAAGAACTGGGGTTCTGCCAGCTGACCGGCCAACCGACTTACAGTCTCCGGGAAACTTCCGCTGTGGATCGCCTTCAGGGAAGAGAAGAAGTCGTCAGCCTCCTGCGCGAGATCTCCGTACAGGTACACCAGATGCTGCGCCAGCTCCGTGCGCTCATGGATGGGACAATTCGCCAGCTCCATCATGCTCAGAAACTGGCCGGCATCCATCAGCTCACCTACCCGCCGGGCCGCATCCCTCCAGGAAATGATCTGCGCGCTGTTCACATAACGGGCCGACCTACCCGGTGCGATGCGGATGCCGGATGCATCGTACCATGCGCTGTAGGGCTTTCCGTCTATCACCAGGCCGTTTCCGCCCCGGTAGTCCTGCGCAAAGTGTGCTGCAAGAATGTCCAATGGCAACTGCTTCATAAAATCCACGCCAATGTGCAGCCGGAGGTCATCCGTGTTGCCACCTGACCGCAGGAATTCGTCAATCACCTCCTGAGAAACCAAAGAAGCGAAGGGCATCCTGGGGATGCTCTCCGCTTCTGTCGTGTCTAGCCACTGGATTTGCTCTGTTTCGGAGGGGATCAGGAAGCTCAGCTGTTCCACAGCCGGCGCATGATCCGTCAGGCGTAAATCAGCTCCGAGAGGATCATCTCCTCGGCCTGCGCTTTCAGGCCGTTCATCTGCCTGACCCAATCCATTGGGTTCTCCGCTTTCAACGCTTCTGTAAGGCCCGCTTGCCTGGACAGCAGGTCCATCAGGCTGTAAAGACGGTTCTGCGCCGTCCGTTCCGTCTCCTGCAGGTGCTCCATCAGCCTGCCGCTCAGCATCAGCCGCATGTACAGTCCCGGCCGGTTCTGCTCCAGATAGCGCTGTCTGAGCAGGCTGTACTTGCCCAAGGGCTGCTGTTCCGCTTCGGTCAGGCCCAGGTCGGGCAGAAGATAGTCCCCGCTCTGCTTGTACATCAGTTCGCTCATGTTCCATGCTCCTCTCTGTCTGTCGAATGGTTCTCTCAATCTGGCGCAGCACCTGGCCCGTGATCATGCTGACAGCCTGGCCAAGCTCCGTGACGGTCGCAGGGGTATTCCAGTCATACACCTCGGTGAAGTCCTCCCGAAGCAGCTCCGGTTCCAGACCGCATCGCGTTTGCAGGCTGTAAGAGATGCTGGCCGTTGCAGCCTTGCGAAACGACGCTCCGATGTTGAATTCATCGTACTCCGAAAGGAAGGAACCGTCAACGCTGTCGATGATGTCCCGCCGGTGATCGCGCCAGTAGGAAAGCGCCTGCTGACTGGCAATCTGCTCCAACTGCGCGGCGAGGCCCATGGCGGCGTCCGCATAAAAGACCTCTTCAAGCATCTGCCTGACGGACGGTTCCACTTGCCCGGAGATCTGCCAGGGTTCCACTCTCCGGGAATCCTGGCGCGCGCCCGTGTCGGACACGTCAAAGACATACCGCACGGACATGCCGTTGGCTCCCGGAGACAGCAGGGCAATGCCCTTTGCGCCGCGACGGACATATCTGCGCATGGCGCTATTCCAGAGGTCGTATTCGGCACAGGCCGTCGCATCCGGGCGCTGGGCATAGATCAGCAGCTGATCGTTGTAAGGGTATTTGTACAATCTGGATGAGGTGTTCAGGAACGCGGCCCAATCCAGATAACTGGCTGTGATTTTTCGGGCGGTATCCTCAGCCAGCTTCGCATAAACCTGTGCCTTTGTGGCCATGAGATTGCCTCCTATCCGCTGATGATTGGGGAAAAATCGGGGATGATTTCCGCCGATAGCTGCTTGTACCCGGCGTCGCTCATCGCTTCCAGCTTTGCAATAACCCGCAGGGTCAGCCCTTTGAGCTCTGTCTCGTCAACCATCAGATACTGCATCATGTTCCGCAGCTCTTCCACGGCCCCCAGACGGGTGCCAGGATCATACAGACAGATCAGGGTCAGTTCTTCCGGGGTAAACGTGCTCATCTGTTCCTCCGTCCGTTTCCGGTTGTGCTTCCTCCATGCCGTACCACCGCGCATAGGCGATGAGGTCCTGCATATTCCAGCCGGCGGGCAGCATGTACCGCAGGAAAAAATCGCAGCCAATCGCTTCCCGAAGGGAATCGCTGTGGGGATGGACGACATGGCAAGGCCGTCTGGTTACGCGGCAGGATTCGCCGTCGTGGTGAATGCACTCTCCCTGTGCAAGGGCTCTGATGCTCTCAAGAATCTGTTTGTTTGTCATAAACGCCTCGATTCTCCCGGCGCAGCCGGTTTGGGCTGCGCCGGGGCTCAACGCATCACGCCGGGCGGCCGATGTCATCCTGAGTCATATAGATGCCAAAGTGTGCCAGCTCAGGAATGGCCTGGTTCTGCGCGTCATCCAGGACATTCAGTCCGCCGCATTCGGTCTTTTCGAGCGTGTGCAGGGCGTATACCGGCTTGTCCAGGCGCACTTTGCGGTATTCCTCATACCGGACATCTTTGCGGACCTGGTTCTTCCTGCACAGGAAATCCACCATCCCCAGCAGGAACAGCGCACACCGGTACTGTCTGCCGTTAAAGAAACGCCTGATCCAATCGCTGCTGTAAACTCCTTGAACAAAAGCCCGCTCTCCCATCGCGTGCAGCTGTTCCAGAAAGGTTTCCGTCAGCATATAAAAAGAAGCCAGGGAACCCTTGTCCTGTACGACGGGGCGGCTGGCCTCGGGAGCGTTCATCTCCTCCCAGTAATTTTCCAGGATGTCCTCAATGCTGACCTGCAGCGCAGCCGCAAGGTCGTACAGGGTCGCGGCTTCACAGCGGTCCAGCTGGGTTTTACCGCTCAAAATGTCGCGCAGCGTGGATTCAGGCACGCGGCTGCGCGCGCTCAGTTCGGTCCGGTTCATCTGACAGGCGTTCATCAGTTCATTCAAATACATCCATTCATCGCTCCATTTCCTGTTTCTTGTGTTTGTGGATTGACGCAGGGGAAGCAGGTTCGCTCTGTTCCCTGTGCGCCCGCTGTGCCTGCTTGTCTTCCGGCGCTTCTGCGTCCGGTTCCAGGCGGTCATAATGGCTGTCACGCCAATTTTCAAAGGATTCCAGGGATTGTCCCATGTACATTCGCTTCATCTCTCCATTTCGTTGGAAGTAGATGTTATTCGCAGACCACCATATCGCTGGTTCTGGTTCCGTCGGAGATCACCAGGATATAGGCGTCGTCTTCCAGCGCCTGCCGGCAAATGCGCAGGCCATACTGCTCCACCGCTGTGCCGCGTGCCAGCGTTAGCTCAAACTCCGCATCATTCCAGTAGCGGCCGCGCCGGGTATCGTAAAAGTTAATGGACCAGGTGCCCGACCATTCCACCTCGCGTCCGCTCTCCAGCTGGGACTTGCCACTCATCGTTCCATCTTCATTGAACGTGATCCGGCTTGCATTGATGGAGCTCCCCGAATAAAGCCGCCAGCTGCCGGCCATGGCCCTGCGCGCCTCGCTGAGGTCCGTCACCGTAGCATAGAGGCATACGGTGGGCACAAAACCGCGCAGGCGCACGCCGTCTTCTTCCGCCTCGATGTACGTCCATTCGCCCAGGGTGCCCAGGCAAACCACCTTGGTGTTTTCCGTCAGCCTGGCCAGCGCATCTCGGCTGACCAGCGGGTCATCCGTCACCTCCACGTCGTAATGCACGACTGCGGGCATCCTTGTCAGATTCAGTTCGGGCACCACCGTGCCGTCCGGCAGGGCGTCCTTTTTGATGTATCCGATGCGGTTGTGCGTATCGGTGATGTCGTATTGAACCAGAATCCAGTCGCCTTCGCTGCCAAACACCTGTATCCAGCCATTGGTGCTCACGCGCGCCCGTCCCTTTGCGCCGCGAAGGCTCTTGCTGTCCGGCGCGGCATACACGGGATAGGTGTGATTGGAGGTAAAGGAGACGAGGGACGCCGTAAGCGTCCCGCCGGGAAGCTCAGGCGCATTGGAGGTGTCCACCCAGTTTTCGTCATCTTCGGCCAGCGCAACACAAAGCGGCAGCATCAGGGCAAGCAGCACAATCAGGAATTTTTTCATGATCCCGCTCCTTTCTTCAATCAAACGTGGGGCGAAGGATGGGCTTACCCCCTTGGGTGTAGGCGAGATGCAGCGTGGCGTTGTAGAGGGTATGGGTCTTGGCCGAGCGAAGGCCCGTTTTGCTGACCTCGCCTTTTTCAAGCAGCGTCCTGACCTCCCCCGAAGTCAGGGGCTTTTGCGCATTGGCCAGCACTCCGCCATTTTTCCAGAGCGCAAAATCGCAGGTGCGGTTTTCGCACATGAACCCCTTGGCGCGTTCGGTAATGGCGGCTCCGCACTTGGGGCAGGTCCCGATTTTTTCGCGCAGCGGCGGAAACAGGCGCTCTGCCTGCTCAACGCGCTTTGTACTCCGCGTCAGCTCCGAAACGAATTGCCGAATATCGCGCATGAATTGCTCGGGCTTTTCCTGGCCCTGCTCGATGCCCTTGAGGCGCTGTTCCCACTGTGCCGTCAAAAGCGCCGAGCAGAGCGTTTCGGGCAATACCGCAGCCAGCGCCTTTCCCTTGGCCGTGGGCAGCAGCACCTTTCTTCGCCTGTCTCCGGCGCGCTCAATCAGCCGGGTTTCAATCAGCTTTTCCAGAATGGCAGCTCGGGTAGCGGGCGTGCCAATGCCTTTGTGCTCCGCACCCTCGGGCATATCTTCCTTGCCCGCCGTTTCCATCGCGTGCAAAAGGGTGCCCTCGGTGTGGTGCGCAGGCGGCGTCGTTTGCCCTTCTGCGATACTGGCCTTGGGGAACGGGCATTCATACCCTTCGCCCATGCCTTCGGGCAGGGTGGGTAGATGCTCCTTGCGTTCCTCCACGAGCCGGTTTCCAAGGCTTCCCCGGAAGGCCGCCCAGAACCGCTTGAAGCCCATCTGCACCATGCGCTTTCCCTTGGCCGTGAAGTCGTGACCGGCGCATTCGATGTGCAAAACGGTTTCTTCCTCGATGCAGGCATCATCTAATGCGCACAGCAGCCTTGTACACACCAGGAAGAGAAGATCCCGTTCCCCGGTGGTCAGCGCCCTGACCGCCCCATCCTGGCCCGGCATCGTGGAGGTCGGTATCAGGGCGTGGTGGTCTGTGACCTCGCTGTCCTTGATCACCTGCTGCGTGCGCATGGCCAGCTCAAGGCCGTTTGCAAACGGCAATGCGCCGCATACCCGTGCCGCCAGTTCCGCGAGTTCCGCCTCCAGCTCTTGGGGCAGAAACCGGCTGTCTGACCGGGGATAGGTCAAAAGGCGCTTTTCATACAGCCCCTGGGCGTACTCCAGCGTCTGCTGGGCGGTAAACCCGTAGAGCCTGTTGGCGTCCCGCTGAAGGGAGGTCAGGTCGTAGAGGGCAGGCGGGTTTTCGCGTTTTTGCCTGCGCTCGATGCTTTTCACGACTGCCGGGCTGTGGTTGCAGGCGTCCATCAGCCTGCGCGCTTCATTCAGATCGGCAAAGCGTTCCGACTCGGCGACAACACCGCAGCCGGTATCCAGCGCGACCTTGTAAAAGGTTTCCGGCTTGAATGCCGAGATGGCCTCCTCCCGCTGCGCGAGCATGGAAAGCGTCGGGGACATCACGCGCCCGACATGCAGCGTAGGGCCATAGAGCAGCGAATACAGCCGCGTGGCGTTCATGCCGATGAGCCAGTCAGCCTGCGCGCGGCACAGCGCCGCCTGATACAGGTTGTCGTAGGCCGCCATGGGTTTCAGGTTGCGGAAGCCTTCCCGAATGGCGCTTTCCTCCATGGAGGAGATCCAGAGACGGCGAACGGGCTTGCGGCATTTTGCGCATTGATAGACCAGCCTGAAGATCAGTTCGCCTTCCCGCCCTGCGTCCGTTGCGCAGATGATCCCGGTCACATGCTCATCATTCATCAGGGACGCAAGCACCGCAAACTGCTTTTGGGTGCCTGAGGAAACGGTATACTGCCATGTTTCCGGGAGAATCGGGAGGTCTTTGTACCGCCAGCGGGCGTACCTGGCGTCATAGGCTTCGGGCAAAGCCAGCTCGACCAGATGCCCGACACACCAGCTGACCCAAAAGCCTTTGCCCTGAAGGTATCCATCCCGGTGCTCCGCAGCGCCCAGAACTGCGGCAATCGCTCGTGCCACACTCGGCTTTTCAGTGATAATCAGTTCCATGTTCTATCCTCCGTATATATGTAACCCCGAACAGGGATGTTCTAGGAATCCTTTACGGCTGTTCGGTGTTCCCGGTTTCATCGTCCTCGTCCAAATCAAAGTCATTGTCTGTGCGGCGGGCGGCGGACTGCTTTTTGCTCCTGATAAGAAGCACCCCACCCGCAAGGCCCATGCCCACCAGGGCGGCAAGCGCAATCCATGCGATGGTTTTGTCGGACGAATCCTGCGCATCCTGCGAAGGCTGCGGCGTGATGGCCGGTACCGTCGTGGGTTCCGGCGTCACATAGATAATCTCCGGTGTGGGCGTGGGGACTTCTTCCTTTTCCTCATCGGACATGAGCGCCAGCAGATCGCGCTCATCCACAAGGTTCAGGAAGTACGTCTCGTACATCTCCGCTTCCTCATCGACCGGCTTGTCGTAGTCGATGACCAGGTAAAAGGTGTTCCCGTTTTTCGTCTGGAGCGTGATAAACTGCTTGTTGGTCGCCGCGGAGTACAGCACGTCCAGCGTATGGCTGTTGCCGTCGGCCTGATAGGGCATACCGGGGCCGATGGTGATGTACTCCGTCTTGATGATCGTCTCCGGCGTCGGTGCGGCCGTCGGCTCCGGCGTAGGGGAAGGATCGTCCTGAACGTAGATCAGCGAACTGCCCAGGCCGTTGTAACGGTTGGCAGAGGATACCGGCGTTGCCGTCGGGACAGGAGATGCCGTTTCCTTTTCGCCGGTGGGTTTGGCCGTGGGCTCGGGTGTAGCCGTGGGCATCGGCGTCGGATCAGCGGGCCTTGTGTAGTGCGGGTTATCGAGCGATACCGGCTCAGAGAAGTTGCCCGCATAGTCAAACGCGCGGACAGCCAGCTTCTCAAACCGGTTCATATTCTCGTCCAGCTCCACATGCAGCGCTCCGTTTGTCAGCGTGGTGAACAGCATGCTGTTCACCTGCACGCCCGCGACGCCGGACAGATCGTCCTCCACGAACACCTCAAGCAATGTGCCGTTGATGGAAGCGGAGAGCACCGGCGCGGCCAGGTCGATGCAAGCCACCTGGGCGCTCTCTTCAAACGCATGGCCTTGCGGATCAGTCACCCGCAGCGTAAAGGTGCCGTTTTCATGCAGCGCCAGTTCCGCCTTTCCGTCTGCAAACTGGCTTTCACAGTCAATCCAGGCGCTTTCGTTCATTCGATACTCGATTTTCTGCCAGCCGATGTGGTTGATATCCGTTACGGATACCTTCATCACGGCGCTGTTGCCACTCGACCAGCCTCCGGGCGCGGTCAGCACGATTCTGTAAGGGGATGCGCTTTCCGCATCGGCAGGCAACAGCGTTGCTTCTGCCACCGGCGCTGTTTCCGCCGCTGCCCCAAGGGGAAAAAAGGCTGCCTGTACAGCGGCCAGAAAAAGAAATGCCGCCAAACACAGCGGCCATACGCGATTACGCATCGTCATCATCGGCAGATGCCTCCTCTTTTTGCGGGGTGAGTTCCTCCTCTGTGGAAGGCACAGCATCCTCATTCCGGGACAGCCCGGAAGGCAGACCGTCCCCGAACATGGACTGCATGATCTCCGCAAGCTGTTCCGGGGTAACATGGTAGAGCTCCGCTGTCGCATGGATGGCCGTGCGGTCCGCCTGTTGCACCAGGCGGCGCAGTTCTTCCACCTCTTCCTGTAGTTCGATCAGCTCCTGCTCGCGCTTTTCCAGCAGAGCATGGAGTTTCTGGCGGTCAGCGGGATAGCGTTTTCTCTTTTTTTCCGTCATGTTTCCTCCTCAGTCCACCGGCAGCCGCCCAAAGCCGTAGATCTTGTCCGACCATTTGCTGCTCTTGAGGTCGGCAAAGCCTACCGGGTCGCCGGCGTGAATCATCATGTCATTTCCTACGTAAATGCCCACATGGGTGATGCCCTCGACATCCGCGCCCATCGTCTTTTCAAAGAAGACCAGATCGCCAGGGCGGGCGTCCTCCCGGCTCACCTCGCTGCAAAGGGAGTACAGCCCATTGGCGCCCCGGCGTCCTACGTCGCCAACCCCCGACTGATTGAACACCCAGCACACGAAGCCGGAACAGTCAAACCCGGTGTCCGGGTTGCTGGCCCCGTACACATACGGATAGCCGATATACTTTTCCGCCTCGACCATCAGCGCGAGAAAGTCAGGATCGGCGCTTAAAAGCTGCTGCGGGATCGTGTACTTCACCAGTTTGTTTTTGGACTGCACGCCGTTGACCTTCACATTGCTCTTGCCGTCCGACGTGATGACAGGAATACTGTCCTCGTCACATCCATCCATGAAATACTGGGGATCTTCCAGAATCACGGATTCGCCCTGCCAGCCATCCATGTCAAAGCTGTTGACCCAACTGCCGTCCTCTGCCCGTCCGGTCAGGGGCGAGATGGATACGAGCAGCGCGGCGACCAAGGCCATGATCCGCTTGTGCAGGAAGTGCGTCCGGTTTTCGTTCATTCGAATCATCATCAGGGGAATGCTCCTTTCTTTTTGGGGAATGACAAAAGGCCCTGCGGATGCAAGGCCCTTTCATTCTCAGCTTGGTATTCTTCCAAAAGAGTGAAAATGCGTTTGCCAATAGGCGTCCTCAAGGTCGGCGAATCCGATGGGGTTGCCGCAGTGCAGCATGGTGTGGTTGCCCACATAGATACCGCAATGCGTGATCCCCTCAACGTCTTCGCCCATCGTGCCTTCAAAAAACACGATGTCGCCCGGCTTCACCTCGTCTTGAGAAACACGGGAGCACAGGCTGTGCAGCCCCTTGGCCCCCAGCCTTCCTGTATTGTACACGCCGCTGTTGGTGAACACATAGCTCACAAATCCCGAACAGTCAAAGCTGGTTTCCGGGCTTGCCCCGCCCCAGACATAGGGATAGCCGATGTACTTGCAGGCTTCCTCCATGAGCGTTGCGAAGGCCGGGTCTGCATCCAGCGTCTCCTGCGGGATGTCGTAGAGCGTCGGATCGCGCAGCGGCACCGCATAGGGATTACCGGAGAAAATGCCCTCCATGTTGCCGTGGGAGGCCATGTACAGCGCATACATGCCCATGGTATGGTGGCTCATGCTGACCACGGGCAGATGGGAGAGGTTCTTGTTTTCCAGCCTGACCTCACAGATGGTGTACGCATACGGCACCTGTACGTCATAGGTATATGTCTCGGTTCGCTGTTGGCCGGTTTCGGGGTCCGTTACGATTTGCGTGCCGGTTCTCGTCTCCGTTCGGTATCGGGTTTCTGTTGAAACCGTCTGCGTGACAACGTATTGCAGCGCAAAGTACTTTTCGATGACCGGGTACGCGGAATCAAGCGTCCATTCCTGTCCGTCGAAGTACGCAGAGATGATGGCGATGAGCACATAGGGATCGTGCCAGATTTCATCGGCATCGACATGATATTCGTCATAGCCGGGATGAACCTGCTCGTAGTGATCCATTTCATCTTGCAGCGCACGCTCCATTTCCGCATAGACACGCTCCGCGGCGCGAACGTCGTCCTCTGTCGCCGGGTAGGTGCCGATCACCAGCGATTCCAGCACCGACTGCGCCAGGGGCGTACAGGATTGCAGCCCGCCCATGAGGATCAGCAGCATCGCGCACAGCAGAAGGATCAGCAAGGAGGATGGATGGCTTTGAAAAACCTCAGCCAGCCTTCCCGTGGCATTGCCGGTTCTGCGCGCGGCCTTTCCCGCAGCGGTTTGACCCGCCCCGCCCGCGGCTTTCAGCGCGGCATACTCCTTGCGGATGGCCCGCTTTTGCTGCCAGCGGGACAAGGGATTGCTGGCCGCCTGCGGATTTTCGACACGTTGCTTGGCCGTGAGATACCGAAGGTTGGCGTTGTCCAGCCTTTGTTCCGCCTTTTGGGCTTTTCTGAACGGGCGCAGCTTGTGCGCATGATAGGCGTGCTCGCCCATCTGCAAGGCAGAAGTCCCGAGCCCATCGCCCTGGAGCGCTGCGCTTGCCGCAACGTTGTCATCCTCGTTGGCCTTTGCAAGCTGCCGGTGCAGCTGATCGTGTGCCGACTGGATGGGGCGCTGTACCGGATGCCGGAGCCGGGAGGGTGGTTTCGCCTCCGCTTCCTCAAACCGAAGGCGGATTTTCTTTCTTCCTTTCGGCGCGGCCGCATGGGCCGCTTCTCCCACTGCCCGTGTTTTCTCCTTTCCGTCAGGTCCTTTTCCGGAGGGTTTTGCATCAACCGGAATGCGGCCTTTCTTGGGTGCCTGTTGATCTTTAGTCTCAAACCCGGACGCTGAAAAATCCGGTTCAAGAACAGCCGGCGTTTTGGCTTCATCCTGCCGCAGGATCTTCTGCTCCTGCTGAACCTCCTGGGCCGTCAGCTTCAGGCGATGGGTTTGCAGTTTCTTTCTGGCATGGTCATAGCGTTCTGCGGCCTGTTCCGCTTTTTCGGCCTTTCGCGCCAGTTTTGGGTTCGCCAGCTCCTCTTTGGAGAACCGGAGCCGGGGAGAGTCACGCTTATTCGTCAATCTGCATCACCTCCTGGGGTGACATCATGACGTATGCACCTCCGTGGGCTTGGTCGTCATGATGCTGTAGAGCCTGGTGTTCTTGGGGAAGCGATCCTGGAAGGGCAATATGACATTGCCATAGAAAAGCAGCCCCTCGCCTTCGCCGGATTGTGTCACATAGGACAGCTGATGCGGGGAAATGCCCAGCTTTCGGGCCAGAATTTCGCGGTCGCCTGCCGCCTGATTGAGCATGTAGATGTAGTCGCTGTTTTCAAAGATGTTCTCAATCTCCTGACTGGCCAGCAGATCCTTGACGTTTTGCGTGATTCCGGTGGGGATGCCGCCCCACTTGCGGAACCGCTTCCAGATTTCCACGGAATAGGCGGCGGTTTGCTCCTCTTTGAGAAGCAGGTGGAACTCGTCCATATAGTACCGGGTGGACTTGCCCTCGGCGCGGTTGGCGGTCACGCGGCCCCATACCTGATCCTGGACGATAATCATACCCAGCTTTTTGAGCTGCTTGCCCAGCTCCTTGATGTCGTAGCAGACGAGCCGGTTGTTGACATCCACGTTAGTGCGGTGGTTGAACACGTTCAAAGAGCCCGTCACATAGATTTCCAGCGCCATGGCCAGCCGCTGCGCTTCCTTTTCCTCCTGCGCGCGCAGGGCATTGTACAGGTCTTCCAGAATCGGGATGTTTTCAGGCCGGGGATCGTTGAGGTAAGGCTGATAGATGATGTGCACCGCACGGTCGATGAGCGTCTTTTCAATGGGCTGCAAGCCATCTCGCCCGCCGACAATCAGCTCACAAAGCGACAGGATGAAGTCCGACTTGAGGGACAGCGGGTTTTCCTCCTCGGAGTAGTTGAGGTTGATGTCCATCGGATTGATGTAGCTGCCGCTGGTGGGCGAAATGCGGATGACCTGTCCGCGGAACGTGTTGACCAGCGGGAAATACTCGCCCTCGGGATCGCAGATGATGATGTCGTCGTCGGTCAGGAGAATGACGTTGCAGATTTCGCGCTTGGCGGCGAAAGATTTGCCGGAACCCGGCGTGCCCAAAATCAGGCCGTTGGGGTTCTTCAGCTTTTTCCGGTCCACCATGATCAGGTTGTGGGAAAGGGCGTTCAACCCGCAGTACAGGGCCTCGCCGCCGGTCTGGAAGAGTTCCTGAGAGGTAAAGGGCACAAAAATGGCGGTGGAGCTGGTGGTCAGGCCGCGCTGGATGCGAACCAGATTGTGGCCAAGTGGCAGGCACGACACCATGCCATTCTCCTGCTGGAAATCCAGCGGAATCAGCTGGCAGTTGTGCTGCTGCGCCAGGCTCTGCGCCTGCTTGACATTGAGTGCAAGCTGCTTTTTGTCGTCCGCCGTGTTCATCACCAGGAAGGTGATGAGAAACATGCGCTCGTTGCGGCTTTGCAGATCTTCCAGCAGTTTCTTGGCCTCGCCGCCATAGGTGGCCAGGTCGCTGGGGATGATGTCCATGTCGTATCCGGCGCGCACGGCCTTCTTCTGCTCTTCAATCTTCATCTTGTCAAGGTCCGTGATCTTGCGCTTAACGTCCCGGATTGCCGCAATCTGGTCAATCGCGCGAATGTGCAGGGATACGACGAGACTGGATTCCATCGCGAGGAAATCCGCCAGACACCGGTCGTTCAGGTCCGAGGCCAGAATGGAGAAAAAACTGACCTCGGCCTGCTTTTTGCCCATCCCGAAGGTGCGCTTGTCGCGGAAATCAAAGCTCGACGGCGCGATGAAGTCCTTGGTGGACAGCCCCGAAGGCGCAAGCCATTTCCAGTCAAAGAGGAAAGGCGCCTGCGTATCCATGTGGAACATGTCGTGCATGAGCTTGAGCCGTTCCCTGCCGTCAAGCGGGGCGGCGGCTACGCCCAGCCGCTTGAAGTTGTTCAGCAAATCGATTTCAATGCGCTCAAGCCTGGGCTTCGCCGCTTTGATGCCCTCGGCTTCAATGCCGAAGGTGATGAACTTGGTCTTGGTCAGGCCGTTATTGCCCTTGGCCTGCTGGGTTTGCAGCATGTCCGCATACTCATGCCGGATCTCATCGTTGCCGTCCTCCCGGTCGGGGATCAGAATGCTCTGCTCAAAGACCTCTTTACTGGCCGTGAGATTGAGAAACGAGAATTGCAGGTGAATGCTGTTGTCAAAGTAATTGAGGAAATCGCACCAGCCCTCAAAGATGGCGGTCTTGTCATCGTTTTGGGCCAGTTGATAGTTGATATCCTGAAAGCGGATGGTTTTGGTGTAGTATTGATCGGTGACGCGGCAGATCCCGTCCGGCCACATCCGCTGATAGGGAATCGTCGCCTGCGCAGTGCGCGGCCCCTTCCGGTCCTGCTGCTGTCTTCGGGCCATGAGTGCCTTGAGCTGCTGCTTTTCCGCATGGGACAACCTGATTTTTTCAGTGCGCTTTGCCATGAAGGATTCTCTTCACCTCCCGCCTGCTGCGGATGTTCTCTTCGATGGTTGCATAGAAGTTTTCGGTCTGGTAAATGCGCCTGCTCGGACGGACAAAGCGGGCCTGCATGTAGTGCCGCAGGAGCACTTCAAGCGGCTGGCCGTGCCGTTCGTACATGGCAAACATGAAAAACGGGATCATCGCCATGATCATCAGCAGCGAGGCCACGCTGGTGCCCACGGCCCCTTTGGTCAGAAAGAACAGGGGCACGCCCGCAAGCGCTCCCAGGCTGAAACAGATGATCTGGCGTTTGGTGAGATTGAAAACGAGTTTGGATTTGACGCGCGTCAAATCCTTGGGAACCGGTACATAGGCCATCATGATCCTCCTCGCAGGCGGCTATTGATTTGCCAGCGCAGGGGCAGGTGCTTGCCCACCTGCGCGCGGCTTCCCTGCCGCTTGGGTTTTCTTTTTCGCAGCGTGCTTTGCCGTTTCTTTTTCCTTGACGCCTGACTGTTGCTCCATGTCATGCTCATTCCCTTCATCCGTGTGCATTGAAAATAGATTTGGCGACACTGCTGCTCTTGAACAGCGTAAAGCACAGTAGCACCGTATAGCCGATGCATGTCCAAAGCGCGGTGCTGACATCGTCTTCAACGCTGATGTCCTGCACCAGCACGGCATAGATGCCCACGCACACCATGATCAGGAACGCCTGAAACCCCAGGGCAAACAGGGAGCGAAGGTAGTTTTGGCCCATCTGCCCCCATTCCCGGTTGACCATGGTGGCCATGGGGATCGGCGCGACCGAGGTGACCATAAAGATTTCAATCATGCGCCCGTACACGATGATGAAAATGCAGATGCTCAGCGCCCAGGCGATGATGCCAATCAGGGAAGACTGGAACCACAGGCCAAACAGCGGCCCGATCTCCATGTCCATGAGCCGCGCCTCGATGTCGCCCATCAGCGCGCTGACATCCATGGCGGTATCGGCGATGATCACGCCTGCCGCCTGATTGACCACATGCTGCGCCACGTCGAACACGCCCATCACGATGTTCCAGGTGTTGGTGACGATGAGCACCGCGGCGAAGGTTTTGAAAATCCACTTGAAGAACAGGAATGTATCAAAATCGTGCATGTTGTTGCGGTCGATCAGCATCTGGATCAGCTCCAGGCACATGACGAAGGTCAGAATGATGCCGGCAATCGGAACCATGACATTATCAGACAGGTTGCGAATCATGCCGAAGATGCTGCTGTTCCACGCCTGCGGCGAAGCGCCCACCGTGGTGGCGGCATCCGCGACCTGCGTGTTGATGCTGTCAAACAGCCCGGTGAGATTGCTGACGATTCCGTCAACCAGCAGCCCCTTCAGCCATTCGGTCACTTTATCCCAAATGAAATTCAAGCGGGCATCCCCCCCTTTAAGCCCTCCCCCGGAAACCCGGGAGAGGGCAAAAGACTGGTTGGTGTGCATCAGCCGAACAGGCCGGAGAGCAGGGGAACAAGGGTCGTGCCGATCAGGGCAACGCCGCCGCCGGCCATGAGCTGCTTGATGCCCTGGCTCTTTGCGCCGGGGTTGTCATTGCCATACCCTTCGAGCAGATTGATCACGCCCCAGATGCCAAGACCGGCGCCGATCGCGATCACGAGGGTCTGAAGAACCGTAACAGCAGAGTTGAAAAAAGCCATAGAATACCTCCGTTTCGACTATAAAAGGCCGCCGTATCCGGCAGCCTGTAGCTGTGTGCTATCCGTCCATTCCTCCAAAAGCGCCTCGTCCTCCTCGGGCTTATCGCTCACGGATACCTCAAACGCCTCGTACTCCTCTGCCAGCCTGAGTTTCAGCCGGCGGGACAGGTACTTTTCAATGTCAAGGGCGTTTCGGGGATTGGAATCAGACAGATATTTGTAATTGGGGTGACGGGTGATGTCATACTTTTCCGATAAAAAAGGACGGACGCCGCGCAGCTGGAGAATGCATTTGCTCCCGTCCATCACGGCAATCTCGTCCACTGACATCAGGCTCTTGCCCAGTTTTTGATAGTTCAGACTGTGCGAAATCTCGCGCCCTCGGCTTTCGCCGGTGTTGAACGTGTCGATGGTTTCCTTGCCCAGCAGTTCCTCCATTTCCTTGAGCGTGGTCTTTTCCTTGCCGCCCAGAAAGAGCAGGGAATCGCAGTTGCCGGCTATGGTGTCGGCATGGTCCTTGTAGATCGCCTTGAGCTGGCTTTGCGCCTGCAGGACAATGCAGGCGGAGATCTCGCGGCTTCGGATGGTAGCGATGAGCTTTTCAAAATTCGGGATTTGGCCGATATTCGCAAACTCATCGATCAGGCAGCGCACATGCACCGGAAGCCGCCCGCCGTACACATCATCCGCTTTTTCGCACAGCAGGTTAAACAGCTGCGAGTAAGCCAGGCTGATGAGAAAATTGAAGCTGGCATCCGTATCGGACATGATGAAGAACAGCGCCGTGCGCTTGTCTCCGATGGTATCCAGCGACAGCTCATCGTAGGCGGTAATCTCCCGCAATTCGTCGATGTCAAAGACCGCAAGTCGCGCGCCGCAGCTCACCAAAATGGATTTCGCCGTCTTGCCGGAAGCCATCTTGTACTTGAGGTATTGCCGGACGGCAAAGTGCTCCGGCTTTCGCTGCGCAAGAGCTTCAAACAGGTCATCCACCTCATTGCAGTAATCCTCGTTGTCCTCCCGCACCTGCATTTTGTCAAGCATATCAATGAGCGTCGCAAAATTTTGCTTCTCCGGCTCCAGTTCATAGTGAATGTACCCGATCAGGGCCACGTACAGGAGCGTTTCTGCCTTCACCCAAAAATCATCGCCTCCTTTGCCTTCGCCTTTCGTGTTCAGAATCAGCGCGGTCACCAGTTTCAGGATGTCCTTTTCGCTGTGAATGTACGAAAAAGGGTTATAGTGCATGGACTTCTTGAAATTGATGGTGTTCAGCATGCGCACTTCATAGCCGGCGGCGGCCAGCATTTTCCCGCACTCCACAACCAGCGTCCCCTTGGGGTCGGTGACCACCAGCGAGGTGCCCTTGGTCTTCGTGCATTGCATGATGTTGGGTTTCACAAAAAAGCGGGTCTTGCCGCTGCCCGAGCCGCCGATCACCAGCACATTCTTATTGCGCGCATACCTTGGGTCTTTGGGGCGGCTGTTCAGGGTCAGGCGCTCAGTCTGGGTCAGGATCACGTTGTTCCAGGGGTCGGGGTCGATGAACGGCTGGATATTGCCCGGCTTGCCCCAACACGCGGAGCCATACTCGGCATTGCGCCGGTACTTCTTGGCGTTTCTGCTTTTTTCATAGACTGCCAGCCGCAGCAGGCAGCCCAAAGCCACGCCCAGCAGCAGATCCGAGGGAACGAAGCTGGGCCATGGAGACCGGAACGCGACCAGAAAGCCGTCCATGAGGTGGAGCAGCTTCTCCGACATCTCCGTGCCTTCGGCCAAGCGCCAGGCTTCCGCGAGCTTGGTGGCATACAGACCGATGAGCACATAGGGGATGTTGAGGATCAGCAGCCTTTTGAGACGGGTTTGGGTCATCGCTCCATCCCCTTCTGACGAATGCGCTCCACCTTTTTGCCCGGCGATTCCCGAACGGGATCAAGCGCGGGTTCGGCGGCAGAGCGCGCCTGTTTTTGCTGTCTGGCCCATCCCACCGAGTAAGCGGCCATCGCCTGATGGATGGCGCTCCTGTCCCGTCCCTTGAAGAACAGGATGTAACGGGGCTTGCCATCCTCGGAAACGCCTTTCTTTATGGCATAATCCACGCCGTACTGCCTGGCATACCGGTCAAAGGCTTTCGCCTCGTCGCGGTCTGCCAGTTCCGCCTGTTCAACGCCCTGATTCTGCGCAATGAGCTTTTTGACCGTCTGCTTTCCCTGCGGCTTTACCAGCTGATGCGCCTGCACCTTGCCTTTGGAATACCGCAGGAACTTCATGAACGCCGCCGCCAGCGTGCGTGCGGTCAGCTTGCTGGTGTTGATGATCAGCGTAAGCGACCTGTTTTCGATGTCTTCCTGCATGGTTTATCCCCTCCTGTATCAGAATGAACCCGGATGCGCCACGGAGGCACATCCAGGCGGTGAAGGTAGTACAACTGTTGAATGATTGCCTGAATCATGGGTATTCACCTCTGTTTGCCGGAAGAGCGCGTTCAAAAGAAGGCCCATCCTTCTTGACGTGCTATGACGTTTCGGCATATAATGAAAAAGAGAAGTAAGAAAAGTAAGGAATCAAAGGAGGTGCTTTATGGAGCTCGCGAAAATGACCAGCAAAGGCCAGCTGACGGTCCCCGTCTCCATCCGAAAGAAGCTCGGCATTGGCGCAGGAGATCAGCTGCTGTTCTATGAACGCGAAGGGCAAATCATCCTGGCTCCCGTAACGCCCGCTTCGCTGGCTGCCGCCCAGGCTGCTGCCGCGCAGCAACATGTTTACTCCCTTGAGGAAATCCGCGAAATTGCCGTTCCCATCGCGCAGCGCCATCAGCTCAAGCGCCTTACGCTGTTTGGTTCCTATGCCCGGGGTGAGGCAACCGCGCAGAGTGACCTCGATTTTCGTGCCGATGTTCCCGCGGACTTTGGCATGTTCCGTTTGAGCGCCCTGCAAGGTGATCTGGAAGATGCCTTTCATAAAAAGGTAGACCTGATCACGGAGGGAATGCTGAGCGATCCGCTGTCCGGCAAGCTGGCGCGAAACATCGAAGAAGACGAGGTGGTGCTGTATGGCGTCGGCAAGTGAGGCACAACGGGATGGGAATCTCCTGCAGCATATTTCCCGTTACTGCGAAGACGCTATGGATGCGGCGAAGCAGACCGGAAGCGAAGCCCTCTTTATGGACAGCCGATCCCCGGAACAATTTCGTTGTTGCACTGGATAAAGTAAAAAACCATGCTATACTTCATTTATTGGTGATGTGAAAGGAGGGTTTGTATGCCCCACTATGTACTGTATAATGACGACCAAGCCGTTGCGTGTTTTGATTACGCTCAAGGTATGATTAAGGCATACAAGCCTATGCGTATCGATCTTTTGCCTATGCAGATTTGCGCTACTTCTGCGGACGGCTTTACTAGCTGGATTCGTGAGCGCGCCATTGATTTGAATGTAGTGCAGCACCGGAATCTGGTGTCAGATCTGCTTGGTTCTCGCGACAAGGTTCATCTCGCGTTGATGACGCATATGTTTAGCATTTCGGATACCTTTACATGCTTTGAGGAGAACGAGTTTGTTCCCCGAAAGCTGCTGTGCAATCCGAAGGAGCACGAAGCTATCAGCGATTACATCCTGCTAACCAGCGATACCTCGCTTCGCAATACTATGCTAATTACACCCAATGTCTCCACGGACGGCAGTTTCACCAAAACATGGAAATATGAAAAAGGTGAATGGTGGCTGTACAAGTTGCAATCCCTCCAAGCAACCCGCAGTGAAGTGGAAATCAGCAAGGTATTGATGGACTGTGGTTGGGATGCGGCAGAATACCGCTACGTTGGTTCCTACCGGAAGCAGATCAAGAGCCGAAATTTTCTTGGAGAAAATGAATTCTTCGAACCTTACGATTCCTTCCGCTACGCATTTGCCGACATCAGCGAAGATGAGGATGTCATTATGCACAATATCGCCTCACTGGGTGAAGCGTGCCGGAGAGCATGGAAGCGTATTCTGATTGCCGATGCACTTTTTCTTAACGGGGATCGCCATATGCGCAACTTCGGCGTAATCCGCTCCACAAAGACAGGTAAAGTGCTTCGTCTAGCTCCAAACTTCGACAACAACCAGGCATACCTTGGCAATCCTGGTGGGTACTATTCTGCGGCCATGCTGAAGTCGTATTGGCGTACGGCTGATCACGAGGACCGGGCCAACCTACGCCAATTGCTTGATGCCTGCAAGAAGAGCAAGTACTTGGAGCAGGCCTGGAAAGCCGGCATGGAGGTCATCAATTCTACCCGGGATAGTTAGGGCTTTTGTTTTCAACCCCCACGATGCAATATTTGTCACCCTTTGCAGTCAAAAAGGATCAAATCAGCATAGGCCCTCCTTAGTCTTTCTTTTGCCCTTTTGCGGTGCGGCGCTTGCGGATCAGGCCCAGCGTGCCGCTGACCGCCATGAGCGCAAGGCCCACCCACATGATGCCGGTCACAGCCAGATTCACACCGGTCTGAATAGTCGTATAGTTGATAAACCGCCTCAGCGTATCGGGCACAACGTAGTACTCGTCGATCTTGAGCCGGATGATTTCACCGGAGACGCTGTATCCCTCAAGCGTCTCGATCTCCTTGATGAAGTATTCGCCCGGCTTTAGGCCGCGGATGCTGACGATGCCGTCTTCATCGGATTCATACGTGCCGATGGATTTGCCGCTTGCGTCCTCCACGGTGAACTTCACGCCCGGCAGCGGTACGCCGGAGCTGTCCGTCTTGAGAAACGCATAGTGGTCGGGAATGTTCACGCACAGGATGGGCTCGGGCTGCGTCCAATCGTCTCCCACATGCAGGCGGATGTCCTCCATGCGGCAATAGCCTTCCGGCGCAGCCGTCTCCCGGATGATCCAGTCGCCGTAATCAAACTGGCTGAAGGTGAATACGCCGTTCTTGTCGCTGATGGCCGTTTCCACCTTTTCCATCGTGTCCGCCTTGATAAGGCTGAACTCCACGCCGGGGATGGGCGTGCCGGAGGTATTTACCTTGATGTACGACACCTTTTTCTGACGGTTGACGACGGTAGAAAGGGGCGTTGGGCTGTTGGTATAGCCATCGTCCAGCGTGACATGGATCACGTCCTTGCTCAGCAGATAGCCTTCCGGGGCTTCCAGCTCGCGGATCGTGTAGCGGCCATACGCAGCGCCCACAAAGCGCACCATGCCTTCCGGGTCGGAGGTGGCCGTCTTGACCAGCTCCCCTTTCTCGTCAAACAGACCGAATGTCGCGCCAGCAAGCGCCACATCATCCTGATCGACCTTCCGAATCAGGATTTCCGTCTGGCAGTTTTCAAAGGTGGCAATGGGCTTTTCCGGGTTCACAAAGGAGCCGTCCAGCGTGATCGTGACCCGTGTCAGGTTTTTGAGATAGCCGGGCAGCGCCTGGGTTTCAGCGATGGTATATGTCCCATAAGGGATGCCCTCAAATGTCGCCAATCCGCCCGCATCGGATACCGCGGAAGCCTGGAGCGTGCCGTCTTCGCGGAAAAGGCCAAATTCAACGCCCGCCAGAGGTTTCCGGCTCGCATCCACCTTTTGAATGGAGAAGCGGGTAGCCTCATCCGCCAGGGCCGTCTGACCGGTCACTTCGCCGTTTTCATGGACGGTAAAGGTCATCTCTACTTCGCTGAGCGCATAGCCTTCGGGAGCCCACACCTCCCGAAAGGTGTACGTTCCCGGAACCGCCGGGAATGCGGGGAGGGTTCCGTCCTCACCGGTATACCCGTGGCAGACCATCTCCCCTTCGGCATTTCTGACCTCGATGAGCGCGCCCGGCAGAGACTCAGAACCGGTCAGATCCGTCTTGGAAATCCGCACATCGGCATGAATGATTTCGTTATGGATGGGCGTTTCCACCCGGTAGATCACCTCATGTTCCTCGTTTGCAAATTCCCCCGTGATGCTGACGCGATAGCGGGTATCCTGCAGCACCCACCCTTCCGGGGCAAACAATTCCTGCACATAGTATTCCCCGTGGGGAAATTCCCCGTTGAAGGTCAGCTCACCATCCTCATCGGTGATGCCGGTAGCGATGAGCGTGTCCGCTTCAAGGATTTCCGTGCCATAAGGAATGGGATCACAGGTGAACAGCCCGAAGATAAAGCCCTCACCCGGATGATTCACCAGCACGGAAGTACACATGCCGTCCTCTCCCTGTTGCACGGACACGGTTTCCTTTTCTTTGGTGAGTGAAATGCGGGCCGGCATCAGCTCATTGGAGACGGCAAGGCGTGCCCGAACCAATTCGGTATCGTGATCCGCAGCAGACAGAACAACCTCATAGCGGGTTTCATCCAGCACATATCCGTCAGGCGCGGAAATCTCGGTCACCACATAGCGCCCAAGCGGCAGCGGGTCTGTGGCGGAAAGGCCGTCTGTCGCCGTCGTGATCGTGGCGGCAAGCTCTCCGGCTTTGAACCAGACGGTTTGCTCCTTGCCCACGATGTCTTCGGCTGCGCGCACTTCATAGACAGCGCCCGCCAGGAGGCCATCCGCAAACTGGGGCGTATGGACCGTGTAGCCGAAGGCGTCCTCGTGTTCGCTGAATCCCGTGAGCACAGGTCCTTGCTTGTCGATCTCAATCGTGCCCCGGATGGGGGTGTTGGTCACATGAATCTCCTGCGCGATGGCCGCGTCCGTCGCTGCCGATGCGATCATGGGAAATACGATGACCAGAAGCCACAGCAGGATGGCACACAAAGGCTTTCGTTTCATATTCATCTGTTTACCTCGTTTCTCTCATTGGAATGATTGGAATGAAAAAAGGCAACGGAATGTTCCGCTGCCTTTTGAGCATCATTTTGCTTTGGGTGGGGCTTCCTCGCCGGTTTGTTCTGGAATGCGCACGATGACGGAGTAGCCACCGTCCAGATAATCGTCCGGCACAACGGTTTCCGTCACCTCATATTCGCCCCATGTCAGCCAGGGCGTCTGCGCGATTCCGTTTTCATCGGTCGTGATCACGGCAACCACCTCGCCGTCCCCTTCGCCGTTGTGGGAGGGCAGGCCCGAAATGCGAGTAATGGTGAATTGTGCGCCCGGCAGCCCTTTGGCGGTTTCGCTGTCCGTTTTGACGATGCGCAGGACACCCTGAATCGGGCGGTTGGTCACGGTGCGGGAGACGAGCTCGTCCATGCCCACGGTGATCTTCTCGCTCCAAAGCGTTTCCTCATAGCCCGTGGGCGCGGCGTGCTCCATCACGATGTAGTCAGCAGGGAACAGATCGGGCGATTCCGCAATGCCCTGTTCATTCGTGGTCATCTGCGCCACGCAGTCCGCGGCATTGCCCGCTTCATCCACCGAATAGATGTCAAAGCGGACGCCCGCAATGACGTGCTGGTCCAGCTCATCCTGCTTGAGAATCCTGATCCGCCCGGGCGCATCCTCATTGACGACCGTGTCCAGCAGTCCGATGGGGTTTTGATAGGTGCCGTCAACCGTCACCTCCCATGTTTGAGCAGACGGATGATAGCCATAGGGCGCGCTCAATTCCCGAATGGCGTACCGGCCATATGGAATCTGCTGAAACACAACGGAGCCATCCGCATCGGAAGTAGCCTCCTGCACCTTGGTGCCTTCGCTATCAAACAGGCCAAACACCGCGCCCGCAAGTGCTTCACCGTTCTGTCTGATTTTCTTGAGCGTCACCCGGTTTACCTCGTCCCGAATCACGGTGTCGCCGTGCACTTGTCCATCGGCGGTCACGGTGAAGGTCTTGATGGCGGTGTTCAGCGCGTACCCGGAAGGCGCATAGGTTTCCTTGAATGTGTAGGTGCCGGGCACGACGGGAATGTCGGGAATCTCGCCGTTTGCATCGGTGTATTCGCGGTAGATGATGTTGCCCTCCGCATCGTAGACCTCGATGAGCGCGCCGGGCAGTTTTTCTTCGCCGGTGATATCCGTCTTGGTGAGGGTCACAGGCGTGTAAATCAGGCGGTTGAGGATCGGCTGATCCAGATACACGGTGATGACGTTTTCACCGCTCGCCTTATGGTCCGGCGTCAGCGTGACGGGGTACGTCTGTGCACTCAGCAGCCAGCCGTCCGGCACGGACAGCTCCTTGATGTAGTAATCCCCATGCGGGTACAGCCCGGAGAACGTGAGATTGCCCTGGCTGTCGGTTGCGCCGGTGGCCATCAGGGTGTTCGCGGGCAGCTTCTGGCTGTCGCCATACGCGATCACGTCACGGTTGAACAGGCCAAAGACAAAGCCTTCGCCGGGAACCGTCTCCACGGTCTGGTGAATCATGCCGTCCGCGGTTTCAGTCAGCAGCAGGTTTTCCTTCTGCTTGCGCAGGGTGACGCGCACCGGCAAATAGGTATTGCCGGCGGACACCTTGACCTCGACCAGCGCGGTCTGCTGATCCACAGCGGCCAGCGTGAAGGGATGCGGCGTGGCATCCAGCACGTAGCCATCCGGCGCAGAAATTTCCGTGAGGGAATACTTGCCCAATGGCAGAACCTTGGATTTGACCGAGCCGGTCTTGCTGGTGGTGAGCGTTTCAATCAGCTCATCCTTGCGGTAGAACACAGAGCCTTCCTTGCCCACAATGTCCTCGGCAGCGCGCAGTTCAAACACAGCCCCTGCCAGGTAGCCATTTTGAAACACCGGGCGCATGACGGTGTTGCCATAGGCGTCCTGCTCATCCTCAAAGCGCACCAGCTGCATGCCTGTCTTTTCGAGCAGCACATCGCCGCGTACCGGCGTATTGGTGACGTTCAGCGTGACCGTTGCTGCGTCGCTGATGGTCACAGCACGCGCTGCCATGGGCAGCATCAGAATGGCGATCAACCCAAAAAAGAGAATCGCGCACAGTCCCAGAAAGACAAACCTTTTGGTGAAGCAGGTCATGGACGTCCCCCTCTCATTTGATCCATGCGTTTGCCGTATAACCGGCATCCAGATACCCATCCGGCACACCCGCTTCCGTGATCTTGTACTCGCCCCAGGGGAGCAGGCCCGTTTCCGCGATGCCCTGCGCATTGGTTGTCAGGGTAGCGACCACCTTGCCGATGTCCGCAGCGTGATCCGAGGCCGGACCGGACAGTCGGGTTACGGTAAAAACCGCTCCGGCCAGCGGTTTTCCTGTGAGGCTGTCTGTCTTGACGATGCGGATGCGCCCCATGATGCGGTCATTGACAAACGCTGCATCCGCCGTCATCCCGGCCACCACGCTGACGCTGCCCGAAGCAGAAGCCGACAGGGCATAGCCTTGCGGCGCGGTCTTTTCCCTGACGGTGTACATGCCGGGTGTCAGATCGGGAAAGAGGGCTACGCCGTCCGCTCCGGTGGTCTTTGTGGCCAAAACAGAACCGGAGCTGCTGAGCAGTTCAAAGACAGCGCCCTGCAGGAGCAAACCGTCGCTGGACTTCTTGGTCACCCGGATTTCTCCGGTTTTGAGCTCGAAGGTGACGCTTGCGGTTTGCAGCGCATAGGGCGCGCCGTACAGCGGAACCATGACCTTCTGAATGGAAACGCTGGGAATACCGACGAGGAAGTTGGCTTCCTCCTCATCCGAAGAGATGGATTCCATGGAAATGGCAAACCGGTTGAGGGAAGACGTGACCTGAATGGTATCGCCGCTCCTCAAATAGTAGTAATTGCTGTCTGCACCGGCGCTGTTGCCTGTCAGCGTTCCCACGGATTTGGGGATGCGGATCAGGTCGGCGTCTGTGGTGAGCGTGACGGTGCCGATGTACTGGGAGCCGGACACGCTCAGGCTCTGGTTGGATGCCGTGATCTTGCCGGTGATGGACGCGCGGGCGATGCCGTTTTCTGCAAGCCATCTGGCATAGGCGAGATACACCGCCGGAGCGCCGCCCGAAAAAGCGTAGAAGTTGTCCATGTCCCAATAGCTCCTGACGTACTGCGCGCCTTCCAGTTGCTTGATGACCTCCCGCATGGCAAACTGCCCGGCAACGCGGCTCCAGACCTCGTTGTTGGAATCGCTGCGATTGAGCGCCATGAAAGGATAGGTGTGGCGCAGCACCCAGGCCAGCGCGTGCATGGTCCTGGCCGAGAAGCGCACGCCCGAAACACCGCCGCCACCCGGGTTATTCACAAAGTCATCCATATCCACCAGCACATAGGGCCCTTTGGCGGTCTGGCTGGAGCCGGAGCCTTCACCGGGGCCGGAGAGATTGTGCTCCAGGCAGTAGACGGTGAAGCCCTCCAAATAGTGAGGCGTCGCGTAGATCGTCCCATGGGATGGGGACTTTGCGATCTGCGGATAGGCGCTGTCCTTGCCCGAACTGCCATAGAGCGAGGATTGCCCGGCATAGAAGCCGCCCACGCTGCCGTTGATGTTCTTGAGCGAAAAGCCGTTCATCGGGGTGGACATCAGGGATACGCTCATGGACTGCATCTGCCGCATTTCATCCTGGGAATAGGCGAAATCCGTGACCGTGCAGGCGTCCCCGTCAGAAGGGCCGGTTTCCGCAGCCATCACAAAGCAGGTTGCGTAATCCGTCCACTTCATGGTGCCGTCGGCAAAATCGTCGCCATACAGGAAACGAACCTCATACCAGCCGTTACCGCGCTCATCCAGTTCGGCAGAGATGACCTGCACGGTCGCGTCCCGCACAAACTGTCCCAGGTAACCGGCGCAGACGTTGCTTTCCACCGCATAGGCGTCGATCCCGTCAAAGACGCGCGTATCGGTGGTCACGCTGACATATTCACCGGGCACAGCGAGTGCCAGCTCATCCGCGTTTTCATCGGGTGGAAGAAGTTCTGCCCTGCCCGAATCCGGAAGCGGTTGGGCTGCATCGCCGGATTCATCCTGCTCAGGCTGAAGCTCGGCATCATCATTCGGTGTTTCCGTAACCGGCTGCTGTTCGTCAGGCACAGTATCCTCCTGTGTTTCCGCAGGTTCAGATTCCGCACCCTCTGCCGGCTGTGCGCCGCTGACGATGAACAAGGTCATCATGCCAATGTCCGTCATGCCCTCACCTGCGGGGATGTCCTGGATTTGGGAAATCTCCACGTCCAGCAGAAAATGCGTATCCAGGTCACCCGCCTGCACATAGCCGCAGACCACTTCACCGGCATCGTTCAAAAACCAGATTTTAACCGAAGAGGGTTCCATGAATTCCGTGGCCAGAACCCATACGATCTCGTCCATGGGGGTGTAGAGCAAATCGTCCTCGGCCATCGCCGGGTTGCTGTACACGCAGGTCTGACGGACGGTAGCGGCATACACATGCCCCTGCTCACGGAGTGCTGCCTGGATGGGAAGCTCATCGGGAAGCGCTTCCTGTGCGGCATTGTCCTGCGGAGTATCGGCAGGCACACTGCCCGGCGTCTCTTCTGCGGATTCCTCCTGACCGGCAGAGGGGGCATCCGCAGGAAGGTCGTCGTTGTTCCCGGGCGCATTGGTTGTTTCGGAATTCTCCGTGCCGGGGAACCCGCTTTCTCCTTCGGGTTCAGGCGTAGCGGAAGGAAGCATCGTGTCCGGCGATGCTTCACCATCTGTGGCGATCAGGTCAGAAGGCGTAGCGGTTTCTGCCCACGCGCTCCCAGGCATGCAGCCGAGGGCCATGCTCAGCGCCAGCAGAAACGCCGCCAGGCGTTTGATTCTCTGTTTCAACTGCATAGAGTTCCTCCTTCATGAAGTCAATATGGTTCCTGAACGGCCATGACGATCAGCCGCCCGCTGACCCCTCCATAGCTGCGGTCACAGGTGATCAGCGTCAGGAGTTGGTCATCTGCTTCAACCTCCACGCCCGTGCTGTACAGCGCTTTTTCCCGGGCGCGATTCACAAACCCCAGAAATGCCTGGCTGCTGTGAAAGGTTGCCGTTGAAGGATCCCACTCGCTGACTTTCATGTTCAGCACGGCGAAGATTCGATAACTGCGCCTGCCGAAAAAGCCGTCCAGCGTCACGGTGCTGTGCTCTGCGTAATAAGCCGCATCCTTGTACTCGATCAGGGGGCTGAACATCGCGTTGCTCTGGCTCAGGTGATGGCCATATATCGCAATGTTTTGGCTGGGCTTCTCATAGTCGGATGTGGTCAGGGAGAACAGGCACCCCAGCTTGCTCTTTTTTCCCGTGAACAGGTGATTGAGGTAATACGCTGTGTCATCCGAGCGCACGACCGGATAGCTGACCGCAGTCCCTGGGATCGTAAGCCAGGCGGCAAAGTCTTCATTTTGCGCCCGGCAGGCGGAAAGATCCAGGCCGGCAGTCTGCAAAGCACCAGCATGGGGAGATGAAGTCGCGCACGGCGACACGGCAGGGATATCCCCGGCCTGCAAAAGTGGAACGAAACTCCCGGATGGCGTGCCAGTTGGCAGCGGCGTATCCGGGTGGGAAGATGCCAAGGATGCGTCTGTCATTTTTGCATCGGTCACAGGCGTCAGCGGAAGCGCTGTTGGGCTTGGCGACGGCAAACGGTAATGCTGCGCCATCTCCACATATTCGTTCTCGTCGATTCGGTAGGCCGCAAGCTCTGCTGCCACGGGCAGCAGCAGCAGCGCCACGCCGGCGGCAAACGCCGCAAGCAGCGCAAAAGAGGCGGCCTTCGTATGTTTGTTCAAGCAATCCCTCCAATAAAAAAAGCACACGCTCTTCCTCAAGAAGTGTGCTTATCGTTCCTGTGATCTTTGACGGCTCCTGAGCCAGTTGTCCAGCAGTTTAAGGATGACCTTCTCCATCTGTTTGGCGGTATAAGATTTGGGAAAGTACTTTTTCAGCGTATCGTGACTGAGCGTCACGGAATTGTACAGGGGTTTTTTCTCCTCTGACAGGATATCCATCACGCCCTGTTCCGACAGCGTGCCTTCTTTGCTCTCCTTCTTCATCCGCTGCGCTTGCGAAAGCGAGGGCGTTTGCTGCGTGACCTCCAGCGCCGTTTGCAGCCACTTCTGTTCTTCCGGCTTGAGGTATGACAGCTCAACAGCCGGTGTAAAGGCCAGTTCGCCGCTATCCACCTTATCCTTCAAGGGTTGATCGAGATTGTTCAATCGGATATAGCGATGAATTGAGTCCTTGCTGACGCCTGCTTCAGCCCCAACAATTTGATCTGCGCGCAACTTCGTCGCAAGTTGCGACGAAGTTAAATCACGCCGCTCTCCCTGATGTTTGATGGCTTCCAGCTTCATCTGATAGGCTTTTGCCCGTTCGCTGGGCAGGATGTTTTCCCTCTGAAGATTGCTGTCCACCATGATGATGACCGCTTCATCATCGTCCAGATCTCTGACAATGACGGGCATCGTATCCAGCCCCGCCAGCTCACAGGCGCGTTTTCGCCTGTGCCCGGCTATGATTTCATATCCCCCTTCCTCCAGAGGCCGGGCAATCGCCGGTACGAGCACGCCATATTCCTTGATGCTTTCCACGGTTTCCATCATGCGGTCATCATCCACCACGCGAAAGGGATGGTCCTTAAAGGGATACAGCTCGGACAGCGGGATCTGCTGAACCTGTTCCCGCGCACGGGCTTCCCGGATCTCCTCTGTGGAGAAGAGGTCATCGTAGGAGGTCAAGCTGATGTTTCTGCCGCTGCTTTTCAAGTTGCAACACCTCCTTTGTCAGCGCGTGGTAGGCGCTGGCGACCTTGCCGCCCGGATCGTGCTCAAAGATGCTCTTGCCTTCGGCGCTGATCTCTGCGGCACGGACCGAACGCGGAATCTCCACATGAAACACGTTGATTTTGGCCCCGTAGGTATGGCGAAGGAGCGCTGAGATTTCCCGGCTGTTGTGTGTCCGGCTGTCCACCATGGTCAGCAAAACGCCGTCGATGCGCAGCTTCGGGTTGATGTTGCGTTTCACGCGGGCAACGGTCGAGAGAAGCTGCTCAACGCCTTTTGCTGAAAGGTACTGCGCCTGCACAGGGATGAGAATACGGTCGGCGGCGGCCAGTGCGTTGATGGTCAGCATCCCTAGCGACGGGCTGCAATCCAGCAGGATGTAGTCATAGTCCTTTCTGTAGTTTGCGATGACCTGCTTGAGCGTGATCTCCCTGCGCGTGGTATTGACGAGGAATACTTCCGTCCCGGCAAGGGCGATGTTTGCAGGCAGCAGATCCACGCCCTCCGTGTGATGAAGCACCCCCTCTCCCGGATCAATGGGGGCATCGCTCAGCACCTTTCCCATGAGATCTGCCAGTGTCACCGGCAGTGTATCCGGCTGCGGATAGCCCAGACTGATGGTCAGGCTTCCCTGCGGGTCGCAGTCAATCAACATCACCTTCTTTCCTTCGCGGGCCAGATCAATGCCAAGATTGACGCAGGTCGTCGTCTTGCCCGTTCCGCCCTTTTGGTTGACAATTCCGATTACTGACGCGCTCATATCATTCCTCCAATCACCAGGGTAAGAAAAAAACACCGCCAGATTGCTCTGACGATGCTCTCAATCTCGTCTTTCACAATACCATTATAGCACAGCTTTTTGTCCAGTTCTGTCCAGAATTGTCCAAAACTGTCCAGAGTTGTCCGAACTTTTCAAGTGGATTGCGTTTGAAGTATGCCTTGTAGCTCTGACAATGCTATTTCATGCCGACTATAGATACTGGATCGACTCAGATGAAGCTCCTTCGCAATGGCTGGCATCCGCTTGTGCTCCACATACCGCAGTCTCAAAATATCAGCATTCATGGGATCATCCAGCCTTTGAAGAAGAGAACAAACCTGATTGCGCAGGTCACTGTACTGCCGTTCCGCTTCGACATACTCCTGCTCGGCTTCCATCAGGCGGATAACAGCGTTCTCATGGACGGTAACGTCGCGCGATCTTGAAACAAATTCACCGCCCAGCACTGCCGAGGCTTTTGTCGCCGCTGCCCGGCAGAAGGATACCCGCTCCTCCGCCGCAGTCAGGCGGCGTTCTGCAAGCCGCAGCTTTTCAAAAAGCGCATCAGTCGGCATCACATCGCCTCCCTTTGCAGTCTATCCAGCAAATCATATCCATCCAAATCTGACAGAACCGAAAACCATCGGGAAAAGAAAAAATTGCTGGCTATATCCTGTTTTTCTTCATATTGCTGCAAGCGCTGCGCCTGATAATCTAATTCAGATGGAGTCATTTCCTTATTCTTTTTGAGGCGTCCACGGATTCGTTTCATCATCCGGGCGCGGTTTCGATAATCCTTGACCGCCTGAATAATGATGGCATCGGCAAGCGCCTGCCACGGGTTTTCTTCACCTTTTACACTGCAGATTTTTCTGATAGCCAATGCAATTCCTCCCATGGTCGGCTGAACAAAGGAACGCTGGATTCGTCCACGCCAGCTTGTATTTTATCTCTCTAAACCGTTTCGCTTGGGCATGAAGCTGTTCCTCACGCGCAATGCGGGCCAATGCCTCCCCGGCTGTCGGGTCCGCATAGTATTCCTGATTCCTGTACACTTTGGGCCTCCTGATATGCAGTCGTTGATTGTTCTGCTCAACAGGCATTCCTCGACCAGCTTCGGACGGAATGCCCGTCAGCAAATCCTTTGCATGGGATTACAAAATTCCGGCGCTTCGCACCGCCGCGTCGTAGTAATTGCTCATCGTCGTTGGCGCATGATAGAGCGTCGTCATCAGGTACTGCCGGATATTGCGCACCTCCGTGTGCTTCTTATCGAGGCTCAGAAAGACGTACTCGATGTGATGATAACTCAGCTTTTTGAACCGGCTCTTGACCACCTCGGTGGGGTAATTCTCTCCTGCGACCTTGATATATGGCCTGCGGCTGCACAGCGTCTCTGTCATGATCTCCACGATCTCGTCCAGACGTTCATGGTCGTGCGGTGTGTCCAGCGCATCATATTCGATCTGCTCCTTAACCTCGGCGAGAGTTCTCCGGTACTCCCGTGCATCTATCTGATCCGTATCGCTCATGCCCGTATCGGCTTGCTGTGCCCTTTGTCTTTGGATCATGATTGGATTAGGATTTGATTTTTGGGTATTTGATTCATACGTATTGGATACCTGAGTATTTAATTGCGCAGGGTTTTCCGTATCCGGCGCATCCGTTCGCGGTGTTGCCGTATCCGGGGAAACCATATACGGGTTTTCCGTACATGGTGAAGCCGTATATGATGAATCCGCTTCCGGCGTCTTGTGCGGGCTCTCATAGACGATATACTCCGTATCCGAGATGCGTCCGCCCTTGTCGCGCAGGCGATGGCGGATGAGATACCCGGCGCTTTCCAGCTCGCGCAGGGCTGCGCCGATGCTGTCCACACCTTCCTTGCAGATGGCAGCCAGTCCGCGCGTCGTGTAATTCCAATCCTCCGGCAGGGACAGAATAACAGACAGCAAACCCTTGGCCTTGAGGGATATTCCACTGTCCTTGAGATGAACATTGCTCATGACCGTGTAATTCCGATTCTTCTCTACGCGAAAAACAGCCACGGTGAATCCTCCGTTTCATGAAATGGTCATTATGAGAAAATGTCGAAAGCACTGAGCCATCGGCGCTACATTCGTGGTAACCTCCATGAGCACTGCGTTATTGATCCTATGATCTTCCGTGCTGCTAGCAGATCATATCTTCTATCAAGGCAATTACAAGAGTATAGAAAAAAGGCGCTCATTTCTGAACGCCTTCGGAAACTCTATTCATTTGCCTCAAAGTACATCCTGTGCTAATCGTTACGCGCTTGTGCAGCGTTCTCTGCTACACCTCTGCTAATCAGGCATATATGACATAAGCGGGCTAACGTTGACCCACAGTGCAGATAAATTCATTTTTTCTGGGGAACATGGTGAATTAACCTGCTTCTATGCGCATAGAGGGCTGTATAGCAATCCTACCATAGCATTGGTAAGGATGAGGTCGCCAGTTCGAATCTGGCTATCAGCTCCATGAAATCACCTCTGCGAACAGCTTCGCAGAGGTGATTTTCTTTTGGTCCGGCCTGGCGGCGGCCGGATGGCCGAAGACCATAGAAAGCAAAACGTGTCTCGGACGTGGCGGGCATCCCCGTCGGGGATCAGCGCCTGTTTTCCGGAAAATCCCACCGGTCGTTTGCTCAGAAACCGTTTGCGCTTTTATGGGGCCGTCAGCGCAGATCAGGCAGGTCTGTTCCGCGCTGACGGGCCGGCTTTTGCCCCGGGGAGACGACGGGATGCCAGGCTCAGGCCGCTTCAGCCAAAAAGTGGAAACAAATTCCGGCCATTGGGAAAAACGCCTGTGCCATTTACAAACACATACGATTGATTTATACTACGCACATGGGAAAGAATGGGCGCGGCTCCATCCGATGCCGGATCGGCCGGGCAAAACCATCCCCTGTCGGCGGTGAAAGGATGCGGCGCCGGCAGCTCGCTTCAAACCGAATACTTATTAGAAAACGAAATTCATGCCTGAACAAACAAAGCGCAAGGAGGAATGCGGATATGAAAATCGGATTTGTGGGACTGGGGATCATGGGCAGGCCCATGGCGCTCAACCTGCTCCGATCGGGATGCGAGCTCTATGTGAACGACCTGAACGAAGCGGCTGTGAAGGCGCTTTGCGACAAGGGGGCCATAGCGGCTTCCCAGGCGGAGATCGCGGAAAGCTGCGAGGCGGTATTCACCATCCTGCCCAATGGGAGCATCGTGCATCAGGTACTGCTGGGGGAGAACGGCATGCTGGCCCATATGGCTCCCGGCACGCTGGCGGTGGACATGAGCTCCGTGACGCCGGAGGAGGCGAAGGCCTGCCACCGCTTTGCGCAGGAAAGGGGGATCCACTTCCTGGACGCGCCCGTCAGCGGTGGAGAGCCCAAGGCCATCGACGGAACGCTGGCCTTTATGATCGGAGGGACGCAGGCGGCGTTTGACGCGGCCAGGCCCCTGCTGGCGTACATGGGCACAAGCCTGACGCTGGTGGGCGAAGGCGGCGCGGGCTGTGTGACCAAGCTGGCCAACCAGATTATCGTCAACCTGACGATCGCGGCCGTGTCCGAGGCGCTGGTGCTGGCCACCAAGGCGGGGGCGGACCCGGAGAAGGTGTATCAGGCCATCCGCAGCGGGCTGGCGGGCAGCGCCGTATTGGACGCCAAGGCCCCTATGATGCTGGCGCGCAACTTCCAGCCGGGCGGCAAGCTGTCCATTAATATGAAGGATATCAAGAACGTGCTGGCCACGGCCCATCAGGCGGACGTGCCGCTGCCGCTGTCCGCGGGTCTGTACGAGATCATGACCTCCCTCAAAAACATGGGGTGCCTGGACAACGACCATTCGGGCATCGTGAAGTTCTACGAACGCCTGGCCGGCGTGGAGGTGCGGCCGCAGTGAGGCGGGCCGCGACAGCCGCGCCCCTGTCCGGATATAATGGAAAGGAGAAATGCCGCCATGAATGAACAATCGCTTCCGCTATCGGTACTGGACACGTATGCGCCACCGCAGCCCGAAAAGGCCGACGCTCTGCTGAAACAGGCGCTGGCAGGGCAGAGGGATAAAATCGTCGTTATCGACGACGATCCCACGGGGGTCCAGACCGTGCATGGTATCCACGTTTATACGGATTGGACGGACCAGAGTATTCTGGAAGGGTTTGAGGAGGAAAACCGCATGTTTTTCCTGCTCACCAACTCCCGCAGCATGACGCAGAAGGAGACCCGCGAGGTGCATGAGCAGATCGCCCGCGGTGTCATGAAGGCGTCCCGGGCCACGGGAAAGCCCTTTGTGATTATCAGCCGGAGCGACTCCACGCTGCGCGGGCACTTCCCCTTGGAAACGGAAACGCTGCGCCGGGAGATCGAGCGCGCCGGCGGGCAGCCCTACGACGGCGAGATCCTCTGTCCCTTCTTCTGTGAGGGAGGCCGTTACACGCTGGGGAACGTCCACTATGTCAAGGAGGGCGATCGGCTGGTTCCCGCCGGACAGACGGAGTTTGCCCGGGACAGGTCGTTTGGCTACACGCATTCGCGGCTTGATGAATGGTGCGAGGAAAAGACCGCCGGTGCATACCCTGCCTCCGAAACCACCTGCATTCCGCTGGAAATGCTGCGCCGGCTGGATGTGGACGGCGTAGCGCAGCTGCTTGACGGCGTAAAGGGCTTTCGAAAAGTGGTGGTCAACGCGGCTGCCTACGAGGATGTGAAGGTCTTTCTGGCAGGCTACTTGAAGGCATGTACGGCGGGCAAGCGATTTATGTTCCGCACGGCCGCCGCCGTGCCCAAGCTGCTGGGCGGGGTGGCGGACAGGCCCCTGCTTACGCGCGAAGAGCTTGCGAACGTTCACAGCAAAAACGGCGGGCTGATCGTGGCGGGTTCGCATGTGCAGAAAACCACGGACCAGCTGGCGGAGCTGACGGCGGGCCTGACGGATCTGGAACAGATCGAATTCCATGTGAGCCGTGCGCTGGAGGATGGCGGCCTGCAGGCGGAGGCGGCCTGTGTGCGAGCGCTGGCGGAGGCGAGCCTGCGCGCCGGCCGGGACACACTGGTGTATACCTCGCGCAAGCGGATGGACGTGGCCGGTCTGGACAAGGAGCAGCAGCTCAAGCTATCGGTGGACATCTCCAACGCGGTCACCTCCGTGGTGGCGGATTTGGGGATTCAGCCGGCCTTTATCGTGGCCAAGGGTGGAATCACCTCCAGCGATATCGGCGTGCGCGCCCTGCGCGTGCGGCGGGCGCTGGTGATGGGTCAGATCGCCCCCGGCGTGCCCGTCTGGCGTACAGACGGGGAAAGCAAGTTCCCCTACATGCCCTACGTTATCTTCCCCGGCAACGTGGGCGACCGGACCACGCTTTTGCAGGTGGTCAGGCGCCTGCGCGGGGAATGAGACGGGGAGCGCAGGAAAATGGAATAGACATGGGGACGGGCGGCTTTACAACCGCTCGTCCCCAAGCGTTTATTTCTGCAGGTTTTCCTCCTTGTGAAAGAAAGCCGATTTCAGCATGCGGTATTCTTCGTCCGTGCAGACGGCTTTGCATTTTTCCTCGTACTTCTCGGAACGCCTGAGCAGATCCGTTATTTTTTCACACGGGAAACGGGGACATTGATTGCATTTTTCAACGTGATTTTCCTTGACGCAGTCGACCAGGCAATAGGTGCATTGCTTATGGGACGTACATCCGGTGCATCGAATTTCCTCAATGGGAACAATCCTGTCTCTCCAGCCGATTCGAAACCATAGCTCCGCTACCTTTTCCAATTCGCCGTTTGTTTTTGCAAGGTAGCGCGGGCATTTGCAGCAATTGTCGCCACAAAGTGTGATTTTTTCCATCTCAAGCGTCCTCTGCAGGGGAAGAGGTTTGGGTTATTCCCACTCGGCAAATTCAGATATATGGGAGCGTATTTAGGGTGATTTTGCAGGCAAAACATTCGCAAATATGTTAATGTTTTGCCTGCTTATTTGAGGCAGTACGCTTTCTTAGTATCAAAATAGTATCACAAAAACCGAGAAATTGCAAGGGTTTCAGGCCATAAACGGCCACAATCAAAACTTCCCTCAATTTGATGTAAGTTTCTGTCGAAATGGGTCTCAAATCGAGACCCATTTCGACCACCGCCTGGGAGCGTAAACGCTCCCAGGCAATAGGGGATTGATTTCCGCCCCGGCGGAAATCAATCCCACCATGGGACGCAATTCGACCTAAAATCAAAGGAGGCGGGCAAGCACTTCTGGTGCTTGCCCGCCTTGATAACCGCAGAGCAAGGCCGGGCGGGGCGGTCAATGGCGGCGCACTTGTGCGCCGTTCATCTCGACCATTGACGGCCCCGACTGGATTTGCTATCCATCTAAAGAAGTGCGTTGTGTTCTATTCGATTTCTTAGATTATCAATTTTTTCTTTGATAGACTGGATTATCTCCAAAAATGCTTTGTCTGATTTTCCTGTCGGATCGTCAAGCCCCCAATCCTCCCGGTGCTTGCAGGGTAGATAGGGGCAGGCCACATTGCACCCCATTGTTATTACAATGTCTACGGGCGGAAGTTCGTTCAGCAATTTGCTATATTGCGTCTGCGCCATGTCAATGCCATAGAGTTGTTTTATCAGCCGAACTGCGTCCTGGTTGATCTGCGGCACAGTCTCCGTGCCAGCGGAGTAACTTTCAAATACATCGGAGGCCAGATACTTTCCGAGTGCCTCGGCGATTTGGCTCCGGCAGGAATTGTGGACGCAGATAAACGCCACCTTGGGTTTTTGACCCATACGTCATCCCCTGACCTTTTGAATGAGGGCTTTTACCTCATCTTTTTTCAAAACCTTACCATAGGACACGACCTTGCCATCTACCACAAGGGCAGGGGTGGTCATCACGCCATAGGCGGCGATCTGCGAGAAGTCCGTTACATGGTCTATGGTCGTGTCCATATTCAGTTCCGCAAGCGCCGCTTTGGTGGCATCTTCCAACGCATGACACTTCGCGCAGCCAGCCCCCAGCACTTTGATCCCAGCAGTTGTTTTTGCGGCCTCTGCCTGGGCCATCTTTTCGGGTGTGCAGCCGCTCCCACAGCAGCAACTTTTTTCCTCTTTCTTCTTGTTAAACAGTCCCATAGCGAATTACCTCCTTAGATTAAATCAAAATGAATTGAAACGCATTGAACAGGTAGCCAACAATGATAATGCCAATCGTACAAATGCCAATAAAGAGTGCCAGCAGTTTGGGTTTCACAGCCTTGCGGAGCATGATAAGGGACGGCAGGGACAAGGTAGTAACCGCCATCATAAAGGAAAGAACGGTCCCCAGTTGTGCCCCCTTAGAAAGTAAAGCCTCTGCAACAGGAATGGTGCCAAAAATATCTGCGTACATGGGGATACCAACGATCGTAGCGAGGATCGCGCCAAAAGGATTGTTGCTGCCGAGTACGGTTTCAATCCAACTTTCCGGTATCCAGTTGTGGATCAGCGCGCCGATCCCGACACCAACCAGAATATAGGGGAACACTTTCTTGAAGGTGCCCAGCATTTGTTCCTTTGCATAGGTGAGCCTTTCCCGGATCGTCAGGTCAGGAGACTCAATATCAACGCTGCCAGCCGAAAGCACAAAACTTTCAACGTGCTTTTCCATATGCAGTTTCTCAATCATGGTGCCGCCGATCACCGCGATCACAAGCCCAAGGATCACATAGACGATCGCCACTTTTGCACCGAAAATGCTCATTAGCAAGACAAGACTTCCTAAATCGACCATCGGTGATGAAATCAAAAAGGAGAACGTCACACCCAAGGGAAGTCCCGCGCTGGTAAAACCAATGAACAGCGGGATAGATGAGCAGGAGCAAAAGGGGGTCACTGTTCCCAGCAGAGCGGAGATGATGTTCGCCCAGATCCCATGAAAACGACCTAAAATGCGCTTACTTCGCTCTGGCGGAAAATAACTTTGAATATAGGAGATTGCAAAAATCAATACGCAGAGCAGCACCGTGATTTTCAAGACATCGTAGATAAAAAACTGGACGCTGCCGCCAATGCGCCCATTTACATCCAAGCCCAGTGCCGACAGCCCTATGCCGAGAAGTTCGTTCAGCCATTTCATGCCAAGCACCTGATCTTGAATAAAGTCCCATACGCCCATACAAAAACCTCACTTTCCATTTCATGGACAACATATCAAAACTTTTTGATGTATTGTGCCGAAGGAAACGCCATCTAAATTAGATGGCGTTTCTATCCACAACGGGGACAGGTACTCTCTTGTTCTACATCTGCAGTTGTCAATTTTTTCAGCAGTTCTATTGCATAGTCCCTACCTGAAGAACTCAGTCGGTAGTGCGTCCATTTTCCCTCTTGACGACTGACGACAATGCCGGAATCGCAGAGGATTTTCATATGGTAAGAGAGGCCGGACTGCGTTAAGTCCAACGGCTCTTGCAGGACACAAGCACACTTTTCACCGCTCCTTAACTGTTCCAGGATTGCAAGCCGCTTCGGATCGCAGAGAGCCTTGAATACTTTTGACTGTTCCTGATACGCTGTCCCCATGTTCTCACCTCACATCAAATAATTTTGATATGACTAGTATATGCAGCAACGTCACGTTTGTCAACAGTTCAATCAAAATTTTTTGAAGTCACCGCCCTCCCCGGTCAAGGGAGCGCCGGGGTCGCTTGCGGCCTTTCTCCGCCTGTTCCCTCTGCTTGTCGGCCTCCACAGCCGCCTCTACCTGTTCCGGGCCAAAGACCCGCTTGACCCGTGTATAGTCGGCGGAGATCTGCCGCAGTTTTTTGTTCTCCATCTTCACCTCCATCAAGCGATCAGACAGGCGGGCGTTACCCTCCCGCACCCGGTCATAGTCCCCTTGCAGACGGTCAAACTTCCCTTTTAGGTCGATGTACTTGCGGAACAGGGAACGCAGCACCTTGACGATCTTCGCCAGCAGGGGCTTTGCCTTTTTCTCCCGGTAGGACTTGGCGCTCTCCAGCGTCCCGGCCTCCGGCAGAATTTCCTCCGGGTCGGCGGAGAAGTCTGCCGCCAGCCGCTCCATGTCCTTCACCGCCGGGGCCAGCTCTTTCAGCCGCCGCTCCTGGCTCTCCACCTGGCTCTCTTTCTCCGCCTTGACCGTCTCCAGGGCGGCGATCTCTTTGGCCCTCTGCTCCTTTTTGTAGTCCAGCACAGACAGGTGCTTGTCGTGGGTGCCTTTGTCCTCCCACTCTATCCCGTGGCGCTCCATCACGGCGGAGAGTTGTTCCTTCTCCGAGCGCACCCACTGGCTCCACTCCGTGTCCCCTCTGGTGCCGCCCTTGAAACCCTGGGCCGCTATACTTCTCTGCCCCGGCCTCCCGGATTTTTTGCAGGGTGTCGATGATGATAGGCCAGCGAATCGTTGTAGATCAGCCAGTCCAGCTCCGACCGCTGGTACATACTGTTTGCTAGTTCGTTCTCCACGGCCGTGCAGTCGATGGAGAGCAGCGTCCCGCCCTCCAAACGCAGCTCCACACAGGCGGTGTCTAGGTTGAACTCACAGGACAAAATCTTTCTCATGCTCGTTACCTCCCAATACTTAAATTTCAGTTGATTTTCCGCAGCGGCACAAGAGCCGTTTCGGTTGTTTTAGTTACCCGCAAGCAATGCGTGTGGATAGCCACACACACGACTGGCAAGCAATGCGGGTGTTAATACACACTCACATTTCCTGCCGTCTGCTTGTTGAGGGCAGCGCCCCCAAGCCCCTTCTGAACACAGAATTTCATTCTGTGGCTGCGCGTTCTCCGAACGCTTTTTGCCCCTGTACCCGGTGCCCTGTTTCGGGGCATAGGGTGTCGTGAATCGCGACATCCTCTGATACTTTTAGGGTGTCCTAAAATGGGGCATCCTCCTTGAAGATGGGGTGGCAAAATACCACCCCATCTTTTTCTTTCCGCGACGGTCGCAACGGTGCTGGGAGCACCCCTCAAAACACCGTCGCGACCGTTGCGAGCGTCGCGCTTTACTCGATTACTTCAAACGCAGGTGCTTCCACCACCATGTAGGTCAGCCGGATACGCCGCCCGGCGTGCTTGGTTTTGTTCTCATACTTTACCTGATGTTCTTCCAACAGGCGGCTGGCATTCACATTCAGATGCTTGGTGAGCCGATTTACCGCCATATCTGTTTGAATTGCCTGGGCCAACTCGGTGGGACTGCCTTCCCATTCGCGGTTGTCAGCAGATACGATCTTTGCTACGGCTTCCAGTACCGGGTCTGGAGGCTGCTTCCAAAGCTCATTCTCTGCATGGTCAAGCCCCCAAACTAGGCTCTCTTGGTCTTTGCTCAGATACAACCGCTGATCCGGCTGGTCTCTGCCTACCACTTCCAAGGTGGCCCTGCTATCCGTCCGCTTTTCCTTCTGCATCAGGAGCGCACCATCCGCACAGCCCAGCAAGCCCGTGGTGCCGGAAATCATTTCAAAGCTATCTCCCGCAGGTTGCTTTCTGGTGTGGTGGACAATCAGGACGCAAACGCCATATCGGTCAGCAAATTGCTTCAGCTTGCCGATTACCTCATAGTCGCTGGAGTAGCTGTAACTATCGCTCACTGCCTCCCGGACTTTTTGCAGGGTATCCACGATAATCAGCTTGGTATCACTGTGTTCCCGAACAAACTTTTCCAGCTGTTCATCTAGGCCACCACCGATCATTTTAGCGCTGGTAGCGAAGTGGAGGGAGCTTGTCCCCTCCACACCGAACATACGGAACATCCGGCGCTGCAGGCGGCTCTCGTCATCTTCCAGCGCCAGATAGAGAACCGTTCCCTGGTGTACTTTGTAGCCCCACAGGTCTTGCCCGCTACTGACATGGTGGGCGATCTGTGCAACCAAGAAGGACTTGCCGATTTTGGGCGCTCCGGCAAGGATGTACGCTCCTGTATAGAGCAGATTTTCAATCACCGCAGACTTGCCCTCGAACACATTGTCCATCAGCTCGTCCAGGGTCACAGTATGCAGGTAAGCTGGGTCGCTCATGCGGCGCATCTTTCGGTAAAGTTCCTCCAAATCTCTTCCTGGGGAATTGCTTTTTTCGTCCGGGTCTGGTATAGTGGTCTTGGAATTTTGAGAGATTGACTGCCCATCATCTGCGCCAACAGATGAGCCCTGGGCGGTCATTTTCTTTTTTTCATTGATCATAGGCGAAATCCTCCTGCATCCCGTTCATAATGGTGGCGATCATCTGGATGGTGTCCAGCAGCTCGCCGTTTACGCCCTGCCCAGCTTCGATCCGGCGGAGTTCGTCCAGCACGGCGGCCAGCTGGTCCCGCAGGGCCTTGTAGACCCTGGGGTTGCCCTGGACCACCACATCCCGTTCCAGCAGCCGCCGGATGATGTAGTCCTGCTTGGTCAGGCCTGTGAGCTTCACCAGGGCTTCCAGATGGAGGTCTTCCTCCGCCGACACCCGGAAAGCCACCGTCTTGTTCCTCCAGCGGTTGTGGTTATCGTAGTTCTTCTTGGACATTTTCTTACACTCCCTTCTCATTTTTCAGTGAATCCAGCTTATCGGCCATTTCCACCTGACGGGTGGGGAACAAATGAGCGTAGCGGTAGGTGATGTCGATGCTCTCGTGTCCTACGCGCTCCGCAATAGCCAGGGCGGTAAAGCCCATGTCGATCAACAAACTGATGTGGCTATGTCTCAAATCGTGTATGCGAATCCTTTTCACCCCAGTTTGCTTGCAGCCACGGTCCATTTCCCGGTGAAGATAGCTTTTGCTGATGGGGAACATTCGGCTGTCCGGCTCCACGCCGTAGAGCTGCTTGAGGTAGTCCTGCAACTCGTCACACAGGAACTGGGGCATCTGAATCACCCGGTTGCTCTTGGGCGTCTTAGGGGTGGTGATGACATCTTGCTTGTTGAGCCGCTGGTAAGACTTGTTGATGGTGAGGGTGCGCTTCTCAAAATCGAAGTCCGCCGGGGTCAAGGCCAGCAGCTCACCCTCCCGGATGCCGCACCAGTAAAGCACCTCAAAGGCGTAGAAGGACAGCGGCTTATCCATCATGGCCTCGGAAAACTTAGTGTACTCCTCCCGGGTCCAGAACAGCATTTCCTTCCGCTCCTCCGCCCCCATGTTGCCCGCCTGCCGGGCCGGGTTGAGGTTCAGGCCGTAAAACCGGGCAGCATGGTTGAAAATTGCACTAAGTTGATTGTGAACGGTTTTAAGGTAAGTTTTTGACAGGGGCTTGCCGTGACAGTCCCGCATCTCCCGGATCTCGTTCTGCCAGCGCATAATGTCCTTGGCTGTGATCTCCGAAAGCTTCCGCTTGGCAAAATAGGGCAGGATTTTCTTTTTGATAATGCTCTCCTTGGTGAGCCAGGTGTTGAGCTTCAACTTGGGCTTAATGTCCCTCTCATAGAGGGCGACGAAGCTCTCAAAGGTCATGTTCACATCGGCCTGCTTTTCCATCAGGAACTCCCGTTCCCATTCCAGCGCCTCTCGCTTGGTGGCAAAGCCCCTTTTGAGCTTCTGCTGGCGCTCACCTTTCCAGTCGGTGTAGCGGAACTGCACATACCAGGTGCCGTTGTGCTTGTTTTTAAACGCTGCCATGATTACTCCCCCTTTCTCGCTGTTTCGGTTCTCGTGCCATAAAACTTCTCGTGGAAGAACTTGCGGTCGATCCGGCCGGAAATCGTGATGCAGCCGGTTTTCGCCAGTTCCTCGTTCATCTGCCGGATGAGCTTATAGGCGTAGGGTACGGACACCCCCAGCTCCTCGGCCACTTCATTGACGCGCATAAAAATCTGGTTTGCCATGATAAATACCTTCCTTTCTTAGTCGTTGGTGACTGTGGACTGCAAGCGTTGTGTTTCATAAATGCCTCCTTACTTATGTCCGCCACTTTTTCTCTGTTTCGCAACCAAAAATCTGGCGGGCCATTTGATGCGCTATATTATCTAAGCGTATATGCTTAGTGTCCTTATGATACTATACATATAAGCTTAGTTCAAGCCTTTTAGAAGAAATATTATTAAATAAATTTGCTTAGATTACCTTGACAATACTAAGCAAATATGCTATGTTTCATATAAGAACAACCATAGATGGGAGCTGGATGTATGGCGATTGGCGAACGGATTCACTTTTTCCGTCTCCTGCGGGGGATGACACAGAAATATCTCGGTATGGCGCTGGGCTTCCCGGAGAAGTCTGCCGATGTGCGTCTTGCGCAGTACGAAACAGGGTCAAGAACCCCTAAGGCCGATCTGAGTGCTGCCCTGGCGCAGGTACTGGATGTCTCGCCCCATGCCCTTTCCGTCCCGGATATAGACTCCTATATAGGGCTCATGCACACCCTGTTTACCCTGGAGGACAACTACGGGCTGAAGATCACGGAGCAAGATAGTGAGCTTGCCTTGCAGGTAGATTTCCGCAAAAATAAGGATGCCGCTCAACTGCACGAGATGCTCTGGGCCTGGCGGGAGCAGGCCGCCAAGCTGGAGGCCGGAGAGATTTCTCAGGAGGACTACGACCGCTGGCGTTACCACTACCCGGAGTACGACAGCAGCCAGATCCGCGCTAAGGTACCGCCGGAGGGTCTGATCTGACCCTCTCACTTGTAGGCCACGGGAAAGGCCGTTTGTTGCGTAAAATCAGAAAATTCAGATAAATGAGAGCAAAATAAAAAAGGTCTAACTGATCAGCAAAAATCAGTTAGACCTTTTACTTATGAATAAAAAGATGAGGATTTTTAGGCTACTCGCAAGCCACCCGATTTTTCTTTTCAAACTCAATAAATCGGGATTTGACGAGTGCTATCAATCTGCTATCAAATGGGGATTTGAAAAATCAAAAAGTCAGTATTTTCAAGGGTTTGCGGGCCCTCATATCCACTTTTTGCTTATTCCCACTCCACCGTCGCGGGGGGCTTACTCGTGATGTCATATACAACGCGGGAGATCTCCGGCAGTTCGCCGGTGATGCGCTCAGAGGCGCGGGCCAGGGCGTCCAGGGGCAGGCGGGACCAGTCGGCGGTCATGAAGTCGTCGGTCGTGACGGCACGCAGGGCCAAAACTTCCCCAAAACTCCGCGCGTCGCCGCGCACGCCCACGCTGCGCGCTCCGGTGAGAACGGCAAAATACTGGTCGGGCCGCTCGCCGAGCTGGGATATCTCCTCCCGGAAGATGGCGTCGGCCCGGCGGAGCGTGCGCAGGCGCTCCTCGGTCACCTCGCCCACGACGCGCACGGCGAGGCCCGGGCCGGGGAAGGGCTGGCGGTCCACCAGCGCCTCCGGCAGGCCGAGCTCGCGGCCCAGGGCGCGCACCTCGTCTTTGAAGAGCTCCCGCAGAGGCTCGACCACTCCCTTGAATTCCATGTCCGCGGGCAGGCCGCCCACGTTGTGGTGGCTCTTTATCGTAGCCGCCTCGCCTGAGCCGCTTTCGACCACGTCGGGGTAGATGGTTCCCTGGACGAGGTATTCCGGCCCTCCGAGCTTCCGCGCCTCGGCCTCGAAGACGCGCACGAACTCCTCGCCTATGGCGCGGCGCTTGGCCTCTGGATCGGTGACGCCGCGCAGCCGGTTCAGGAAGCGCTCCTTCGCATCCACGCGCACAAAGCTCAGGCCGCCGCTTTGCCCGAAGGCGGCTTCGACCAGCTCTGCCTCGCCCTCGCGCAGCAGGCCGTGGTCCACAAAGACGCAGGTGAGCCGCCCGCCCATCGCGCCCTCGAGCAGAGCCGCCGCCACGGCGGAATCCACGCCCCCGCTCAGGGCGCAGAGCGCCCGTGCCCCGGCAAGCTCCCGGCGATATTTTTCAATGAGCTGCCCGGCGTAATCCCCCATCCGCCAGCTTCGCGTGCAGCCGCAGACCCGGAAGAGGAAGTTTGCCAGGATGTCGGCGCCGCGCTCCGTGTGCGTAACCTCGGGGTGGAACTGCACTCCATAAAGCCGCGCGGCGGGGTTTTCCATGGCGGCGACGGGGCAGCGCTCCGTCGAGGCCGTGACCTCGAAGCCTTCCGGCGTGCGCAGCACCCTGTCCGTGTGGCTCATCCAGCACAGGCTCTCGCCGCAGCAGCCGGAAAAGAGCGCGCTCTCCCGCGCGCTCAGGCGTACGCCGCCGTATTCACCCATGGCCCCGGCAGGGCCGACCTCGCCGCCCTCTAACACGGCCATGAGCTGGCAGCCGTAGCAGATCCCGAGGACAGGGACGCCCAGGTGGAATATCTCCCGGCTGCACCGGGGCGCGGCGGCGTCCGTCACGCTCTGCGGCCCGCCCGTGAGTATTATGCCGCTGTACCCGGAGGCGCGCACGCGCTCCGGGCTCGCCGCCAGCCAGGGCAGCACCTCGGCGAAAACTCCCTGCTCGCGCACGCGGCGGGCGATGAGGAGGCCATACTGGCCCCCAAAGTCTATGACGAGTATCTTTTCCACAGCTCGGCCTCCTCTTCACTCCACCGTGACGGATTTTGCAAGGTTCCGTGGCTTATCTATGTCGCAGCCCTTCTCCCGCGCGGCGTAGTAGGCGAGCAGCTGGAGCGGGACTATCTCTGCTATGGCGTCGAAGAGCGGCTCCGTGCCGGGGACATAGATGACGTCGTCCGCCGCGGCGAGGATGCGCCGCTCCCCGGACCGGGCGACGGCAAGCACCTTGGCCCCGCGGGCCTTGACCTCCTCGATGCCGCTTATCATCTTGCCCAGCAGCTCCTCGCGGCAGCAGAGCGCGACAACGGGTGTGCCGTCGGAGATGAGGGCGATGGTGCCGTGCTTGAGCTCGCCCGCGGCGTAGGCTTCGGAGTGGTCGTAGCTTATCTCCTTCATTTTGAGTGCCGCCTCAAGGGCGACGGCATAGTCCACGTTGCGTCCGATATAATACAGCGCATCGCCCAGGCAATAGCGCTTCGCGAGGGCGGGAAGGGCGCTGTTCATGTCTATGGCGCGCTGGATGGCGTCGGGTATGAGGTAGAGCTTCCCCGCCAGTCGACGCAGCTCGGCCCCGTCTATGCGTCCGAGGCGGTGCGCCAGGTGCGCGGCCAGCGCGCAGATGACGGCCACCTGCGTCGTGTAGCCCTTCGTCGAGGCGACGGCGATCTCCGGCCCCGCTCGGGTGTAGATGAGGTCGTCCGCGAGCTTGGCGAGGCTGCTGCCAACAACGTTCACGATGGCGAGGAGCCGCGCGCCCCGGGCCTTGCACTCTCGCGCCGCGGCGAGGGTGTCGGCCGTCTCGCCGGACTGGGAGAGCGCGATGACCAGGGTCTCCGGACCTATGAGCGGGTCTGAGTAGCGCAGCTCGCTGGCCAGCTCTGTCGTGACCGGCAGGCGGCAGAGCCGCTCGATGGCGTGCCTGCCGACGCAGCCCGCGTAGTAGGCCGAGCCGCAGGCGGTGATGACGACGGAGCGCACATTCCGAAGCGCCTCGTCGCTTATGCCCAGCTCCTCGAACTCGATGCCGCCGCCGCGCAGGCGCGGCTCCAGCGCAGCGCGCACGGCCCGGGGCTGCTCCATTATCTCCTTGAGCATGAAATGCTCATAGCCGCCCTTTTCCGCGGCCTCGACGCTCCACTCTATGCGCGTGACGGGCGCGTCTATGGGCCTGCCGGCGCCGTCGAAGACAGTTACGCCCTCCGCAGTCAGCTCTGCGAACTGGCCGTCTTCGAGAAAGACGGCGCTGCGCGTGTGCGCCACGAGCGCCGTGACGTCGGAGGCAAAGTAGTTCTCACCCGCGCCTAGGCCGAGAATGAGGGGGCTGGCCTCGCGCAGGGCGTAGAGCTTCCCCGGTGCGTCGGTGCAGAGTATGCCCAGGGCATAGCTGCCCTCCAGCCGGGCGGCCGTGCGCATGAGGGCCTGTTTGATGTCCCCCGTGTAGCAGGTTTCGAGCAGGTGGACGACCACCTCGGTGTCCGTCTCGCTCAGAAAGACGCAGCCGCGGGCCGTGAGCTCCTCGCGCAGGGCCGAGTAGTTTTCGATGATGCCGTTGTGGACGACGGCGAACTTGCCGTTGTTGCTGAAGTGGGGGTGGGCGTTCAAGTCAGTGGGCGCGCCGTGGGTGGCCCAGCGGGTGTGGCCTATGCCGGAGTACCCGGGCAGGTCCGCGCCGCCGTGCGTCTTTTCACACAGTGCCTCGATGCGCCCGCCGGTCTTGGCGAGCTCCAGCCCGGCCTCGCCCATGACGGCGAGACCTGCCGAGTCGTAGCCCCGGTATTCCAGGGCCTTCAGCCCCTCCAGCAGCACCGGCGCCGCCTCGCGCCCGCCTGTGAAGCCGATGATTCCGCACATATCCGCTCCTTTCCAGTCACAGCCTGATGTATTCGTCCCTGCCCGCGCCGACGGAGACCCAGCGGATGGGGCAGCCCGACTCCTGCTCTATGCGCCGCACGTAGCGCCGCGCCTCAAGGGGCAGGTCGGTCCATTTTCGGGCTTTGGAGATGTCGCAGCCCCAGCCGTCCATGTATTCGAGGACGGGCTTTGCCCCCTCAAGCGCGGCGGGGAAGGGGAAGTCGCGCGTCTCGGTGCCGTCCACCTCGTAGGCGACGCAGAGGGGTATCTTATCCATGTAGCCGAGCACGTCGAGCTTGGTGAGAGCGAGGCAGGTCGCGCCCTGAAGGCGCACGCCGTAGCGCGTAGCCACGAGGTCGATGGGCCCGACGCGCCTGGGCCTGCCTGTCTTCGCGCCGTATTCGGAGCCGGCCTCGCGCAGGGCCTCGGCCTCGGGGCCGGACCATTCGCACACAAAAGGCCCCTCGCCCACGCAGGTGGAGTAGGCCTTGACTACGCCCACGACCTCGTCCAGGCTCCCCGCGAGAGGCCCGCCGCCCATGAGTGCGTAGGCTGCCAGGGTGTTGGACGAGGTGGTGTAGGGGCAGATGCCCTGCTCCAGGTCGCGCAGGGCGCCGAGCTGGGCCTCGAAGAGTATGCCCTTGCCGGCGGCCGAGGCCCCGGAGAGGAAGCGGCCCGTGTCGCGTATGTGGGACCGCAGCGGAGCGCCGTATTTTTCGAGCCAGGCCTCGATCTCGCCCAGCTCATGGCCCGGCGCGCCATAGACGCGGGTGAGGATGAGGTTTTTCCACTCCAGCAGGCCGGCGAGGCGCTCGCGCAGCTGGGCGGGGTAGGCGAGGTCGCCCGCCTGGAGGGTCTTTTTCTGGTATTTGTCCGAATAGAAGGGCGCGATGCCCTGGCCCGTGGAGCCGTATTTGTGCGCGCCGAGCCGCCGCTCCTCCAGCGCGTCCTGCTCCTTGTGCCAGGGCAGGAGCAGGCCAGCGCGTTCGCTTATCATGAGGTTTTCCGGAGTTATGTAAACTCCATTTGCCCGGAGCAGCTCGATTTCCTCCCACAGGCTCTGGAGGTCGAGCGCCACGCCGGGGCCGAGCACGTTCACGACCCCAGGGCGGAAGATGCCGGAGGGCAGCAGGTGCAGGGCGAACTTCCCGTATTCGTTTATGACGGTGTGGCCCGCGTTCCCGCCGCCCTGATAGCGGACGACGATGTCGAAGTCCTCGGTGAGCAGGTCCACCATCCGGCCCTTGCCCTCGTCGCCCCAGTTTATGCCGACTACCGCGCAGTTTGACATTGTATTTCCTCCAAGTGTTCAATGCTTTGCCCGCTGGCCCCGTAGTTTTTGAGGTATCGGGCCGAGGGGTCGCCCACGTCGCAGCCCTCCCAGCTCCGGTTGGGCATCCAGAAGCCGGGTATCATCTCAGCCTGCCCGGGGTAGAACTGCTCAAAAAGCTCCCGATAGAGCAGGGCCTCCTTGGTAAATGGCTGTGCAAAGGCATATTTTTTGCGCTTGTGCTCAAAATCCGCGTCGGAGTACACGCGCCCGGCCAGGGCGCGGAGCTCGTCGGCCAGGGAGTGGCCCACGGCGTCGGAAAAGGCGGCCTTCTCGCGCCAGAGGATGGATTCGGGCAGCAGGCCCTCGCCCTCGAAGGCGCGGCGCAGGAGGTATTTGCCAACGCCGTGGCGGTTCATTTTGAGCTCCGGGTCTATGGACATTACGTAGCGCACGAAGTCGAGGTCCCCGAAGGGCACCCGCGCCTCCAGCGAGTGGACGGAGATGCAGCGGTCCGCGCGCAGCACGTCATAGGCGTAGAGCTCGCGCACCCGCTTCTGCGCCTCGCGCTGGAATTCCGCCGCCGAGGGGGCGAAGTCGGTGTACTTGTAGCCGAAGAGCTCGTCGGAGACCTCGCCCGTGAGCAGGACGCGGATGTCGGTCTGCTCGTGTATGGCCTTGCAGACGAGATACATGCCTATGCTGGCCCTGACGGTGGTGATGTCGTAGCTGCCGATGGCGGCGATGACCTCGGGCAGGGCAGAGACGGCCTCACGCACGGGGACTACGACCTCCGTGTGCTCGCTGCCGAGGAAGTCCGCGGCCTCGCGGGCGTAGCCGAGGTCGATGGCGTCGTCCCTCATGCCTATGGCAAAGGTGCGCAGGCGCTCTCCCGTGAGCCTTGCCGCTATGCCGCAGACGAGGGAGGAGTCCAGCCCGCCGCTGAGGAGAAAGCCTACCTTCGCGTCGGAGACCAGGCGCTTTTCCACGGCCCGGACGAGCCTTGCGCGTATGCCAGCGCAGACCTCGTCCTCGTCCCCGGAGACTGCCGGCCCGGCCTCGCCGGGGTCGGCGTAGCGGTGAAAGCGCCCGCCGCGCCAAAAGCAGCCGGGCGGGAAGGGCATGACCCTCGAAACGAGGCCGACAAGGTTCTTGGCCTCGCTGGCGAAGAGCATCTGCCCGCCCGCGTCCCGGCCGTAAAAGAGGGGGCGTATGCCTATGGGGTCGCGCGCGGCAATGAACTCGCGCGATCTCCCGTCGTAGATGATGAGGGCGAACTCCGCGTCGAGCATCTTGAACATGGCCTCGCCGTACTCCCGCCAGAGGGGCAGCAGCACCTCGCAGTCGGAGCCGCTTTTGAAGCTGTATTTCGGGGCGAGGGCGGCCTTTATCTTTTCAAAGCCGTAGATCTCTCCGTTGCAGACGACATAGTCCCCGTCCAGCTCGAAAGGCTGCATCCCGCCCGGCTCCAGGCCCATGATGGCCAGACGGTGGAAGGCGAGGACGCCGTCGCCCAGGCGGAGCACGCGGCTGTCGTCCGGGCCGCGCGACTTGGTCCTGTCGAAGCCCGCGGTGAAGGCGGGCATGTCGGGCTCAGGCCCGCAGTAACCCATTATGGAGCACATGGCTATCCTCCTCAGCCCACCCCGTAGAGCAGCTCGCTGTAGGTGGGGTAGGGCCAGTATTTCGCGGCCGTGAGGCTCTCGGCCTCGTCGGCAGCGGCGCGCAGCTCCCGCATCCGGGGCAGCACCTCGTCGCGGATGGACCGGGACTCGGCGCTGATGTCCGGCGCGTCGTGCAGGCGGAGCATCGCGCCCTCGAGCGCGTCCGTACCGGCGGCGATGAGGTCGCAGAGCGTGGAGAGGCGGCGCACCAGGCCGCGCTCGTAGGCGCAGGGGCAGTCGGGATCGAGGGCGCGCTTGGCGGCTGCGGCGCGGGCCGTGTCCGCGGCGAAGGCCTCCACGGCGGGGAGTATCTCCTTCTTCGCCATGTCCGCCATGGTCAGGGCCTCGATGGAGACGGTCTTGCAGTAGTTCTCAAGCATTATCTCATAGCGGGAGCGCAGCTCCGCCTCGGTGTAGACGCCGAGGGAGGTGAGCATTGTGACGTTTTTCTCGTCCAGGAGGCGGGGCATGCAGTCGGGCGTCGTGCGCAGGTCGGACAGCCCGCGGCGCTCGGCCTCGCGCAGCCAGGCGGCGTCATAGCCGTTGCCGTTGAAGATGATGCGCTTGTGAGCTGAGATGGCGCTGCGTATGAGCTCGTGAAGCGCGGCGTCGAAGTTTTCCGCTCTCTCCAGCTCGTCGGCGTAGCGACGCAGGACGGAGGCGACGGCGGAGTTGAGCATGATGTTGGCGCAGGCGATGGAGTTCGAGGAGCCGAGCATGCGGAACTCGAACTTGTTGCCCGTGAAGGCGAAGGGCGAGGTGCGGTTGCGGTCCGTGGCGTCCTTCAGGAAGCGGGGCAGGGCGTCCACGCCGAGGCGCAGTTGACTGCGCTCGCAGGCGGCATAGGGCGCGTCGGCCTCGATGGCCTTGAGTATGGCGGTGAGTTCGTCGCCTAGGAAGATGGACACGACGGCGGGGGGCGCCTCGTTGGCGCCGAGACGGTGGTCGTTGCCCGCCGTGGCGACGGAGATGCGAAGCAGGTCCTGGTATTCGTCAACGGCCTCGACGACGGCGCACAGGAAGGTGAGGAACTGCGCGTTTTCGTGCGGCGTGTCGCCGGGCGAGAGGAGGTTCAGGCCCCTGTCCGTCGTGAGGGACCAGTTGTTGTGCTTACCTGAGCCGTTGACGCCGGCGAAGGGCTTTTCGTGCAGCAGGCAGACGAGGCCGTGGCGGGAGGCGACCTTCTGCATGATCTCCATTGTGAGTTGGTTGTTGTCCGTGGCGATGTTCGCCGGGCCGTAGATGGGCGCGAGCTCGTGCTGGGCGGGGGCGACCTCGTTGTGCTCGGTCTTGACGAGGACGCCGAGCTTCCAGAGCTCCTCGTCGAGGTCCTGCATGTAGGCCTCGACCCGGGGCTTGATGCTGCCGAAGTAGTGGTCGTCGAGCTCCTGGCCCTTGGGCGGGCGCGCGCCGAAGAGGGTGCGGCCCGTGCAGACGAGGTCGCGGCGCTTTTTGAAGAGCTCGCGGTCCACGAGGAAATATTCCTGCTCAGGCCCGACGGAGGGGACGACCCGCCGCGTGTCCCCGTCGCCGAAGAGGCGCAGGACGCGCAGGGCCTCCCTGGAGAGCGCGTCCATCGAGCGCAGCAGCGGGGTCTTTTTGTCGAGGGCCTCGCCGCCGTAGGAGCAGAAGGCCGTGGGGATGCAGAGAGTGCGGCCCTTTATGAAGGCGTAGCTGGTAGGGTCCCAGGCGGTGTAGCCGCGGGCCTCGAAGGTGGCGCGCAGGCCGCCGGAGGGGAAGGAGGAGGCGTCCGGCTCGCCCTGTATGAGCTCCCGGCCGTTAAACTCCATGATGACGCCGCCGTCGGGCGCGGGGGATATGAAGCTGTCGTGCTTTTCGGCAGTGATGCCGGTCATGGGCTGGAACCAGTGCGTGAAATGCGTCGCCCCGCGCTCCACCGCCCAGTCCTTCATGGCGGAGGCCACCTCGCCTGCCACGTCGGAATTGAGCGGGCGCCCGGCCTCAATCGTCTCCTTCAGGGAGTCGTAGACCCAGCCGGGGAGCCTGGCCCTCATGGCCCTGTCGTCAAATACCATACATCCAAAATATTCGGGTACTGCCGTCATTCCGCTCACACCTTTTCTGAAAAATAAAAAAGGCAAGGACGCCGCAGGTATGCTGCCTGCGGCGTCCTTGCCGTACAACGCGAACAATATAAGCCCCATAGTGCAATTTGTCAAGAGTGCAATTGCAAAAATCAGCACATTAGTCAAAAGTCGCCGTTGACAAACGGCCGTCCATGTGGTAAAGTCACCGGGTGAACGAGGAAGTTCATTCGGAGTGAGGGACAGGTGCCGAATGTTTCCTCGGTTTTTTGATTTTATAAGCCGGAAAGGTCGGATTCGACATGAAATATACGCCGGAAGAGATAATCCAGTACGCAAAGGAGGAGAACGTCAAGTTTGTGCGCCTGGCCTTCTGCGACGTATACGGCAGGCAGAAGAACGTCTCCATCATGGCCTCTGAGCTGGAGCGGGCCTTTCGCTCGGGCATAGCCATCGATGCCTCTGCCATCCCTGGCTTCGGCGGCGAGGTGCGCTCGGACCTGCTGCTGCACCCCGAGCCGGAAACGCTTGCAGAACTGCCCTGGCGGCCGGAGAACGGCAAGGTGGTGCGCATGTTCTGCGACATCAAATACCCCGACGGTCGCCCCTTCGAGGCCGACACCCGCGCGCTCCTGCGCGAGGCGGCGGCGAAGGCCGAGCACGCGGGCTACAGCTTCGCCTTCGGCTCGGAGATGGAGTTTTACATCTTCCGCCGGGACGAGGACGGGGAGCCCACGCGCATACCCTACGATCACGCGGGCTACATGGACGTCGCCCCCGAGGACAGGGGCGAGAACATAAGGCGCGAGATCTGCCTCACGCTGGAGCAGATGGGCATCCGCCCCGAGAGCAGTCACCACGAGGAGGGCCCCAGCCAGAATGAGATAGACTTCCGCTACTCTGACCCCCTCCAGGCGGCGGACAACGCCGTGACCTTCTGCTCCGTCGTGCGCACCGTGACGGCGGGCAACGGCCTGTGCGCGGATTTCTCGCCCAAGCCCCTGCCGGAGAGCGCGGGCAGCGGCCTGCACATAAATATGTCCGTCCGCGGCGAGGTGGACGGCTGCGACGCCCTGCCCTACGTCATCGCGGGCGTGCTGGATAAGATCTGCGACATGACGGTGTTCCTCAACCCCTGCGAGGCCTCCTACGCCCGCCTGGGCAGCTTCAAGGCCCCGCGCTACGTCTCCTGGTCGAGCGAGAACCGCTCCCAGCTCATCCGTATCCCTGCGGCCCGGGGCGAGCTCAAGCGTGCGGAGCTGCGCTCGGCGGACCCCATGGCAAACCCCTACATCGCCTTTGCCCTGCTCATCGAGGCGGGGCTCTACGGCATTGAAAAGCGCCTCATCCTGCCAGAGCCGGCGGATATGAACCTCTACACCGCGCCTGCGCGCGTGCTGGAGGGCTTTCGCCGCCTGCCCGCTTCCCTGGCGGAGGCGGAAGTGGCTGCCTCCGGCAGCGAGTTCATCGCCCGCTGCCTGCCCGAGCCTGTGGCGAGGGCCTATTTCCGGCGCTGAGGCGCGGCATCCAGGCTGAAAGGGGGGAGCGGACATGGTGTTCAGGGAGCGCAGCTACGGCGTCCTTGTTGTCTCGGCCTCGGAAAAATTCAACAGCGCCATGCGGGAGCTCCTGCCCATGACGGACTTCTGGCCCGTGGACTATGCGGCCAGCGTCAGCGAGGCCCGCCGCCGCCTGCTGGACACGGAGTACGACCTCGTGCTCATCAACGCGCCCCTGCCGGACGACTTCGGCGCGCGCCTGGCCACGGGCCTGTGCGCCGACACGGGCGCGGGCGTGCTGCTCTTCGTCAAGGCCGCGCAGTATGAAGAGGTCTGCGCCAAGGTGCTGGAGCAGGGCGTCATGACCATCCCGAAGCCTGCCCCGGCGCAGGTGGTGCGCCAGAGCCTGCGCGTCCTGTGCGCCACGCGCGAGCGCCTGCGCCGCATGGAGGAGCGCCAGGCCTCGGTGGAGGAGAAGATAGAAGAGATACGCCTCGTGAACCGGGCCAAGTGGCTGCTCATAGAGCGACTGGGCATGACCGAGGCCGAGGCGCACCGCTATATAGAAAAGCAATCCATGGACCAGCGCATCCCACGGCGGGAGCTGGCCGAAAACATTATAAAGACTTACGAATGAGCGGGAGGCGCGGGCAATGACAAAGCACATATTCGTGACAGGCGGTGTGGTGTCCGGGCTGGGCAAGGGCATCACGGCGGCGAGCCTGGGCAGGCTCCTCAAAGCGCGCGGCCTCAAGGTAGCGGCGCAGAAGCTGGACCCCTACATAAATGTGGACCCCGGCACCATGAGCCCCTATCAGCACGGCGAGGTCTTCGTCACCGCCGACGGCGCGGAGACCGACCTCGACCTCGGCCACTACGAGCGCTTCATAGACGAGGAGCTCAACAGCCTGTCGAACCTCACGACGGGCCGGGTCTACTCCAGCGTCATACAGAAGGAGCGCCGCGGCGAGTACCTGGGCAGCACTGTGCAGACCATACCGCACATCACGGACGAGATAAAGGGCAGCATCCGCGCCCTGGCCGCGCGCACGGGAGCGGACGTGCTCATAACCGAGATCGGCGGCACCATAGGCGATATCGAGGGCCAGCCCTTCATAGAAGCCATTCGCCAGATAGGCCGCGAGGCCGGGCGGGGGAACGCGCTTTTCATCCACGTCACGCTCGTGCCCTACCTGCGTGCCTCGGGCGAGCACAAGTCGAAGCCCACCCAGCACTCGGTAAAGGAGCTCCAGGGCCTGGGCGTCTCGCCGGACATCATCGTCCTGCGCAGCGACGAGCCCATTGAGGACAGGGGCATTTTCCGCAAGGTGGCGGATTTCTGCAACGTCTCGGAGGACTGCGTCATATCGAACGTCACCCTGCCGAACCTCTACGAGGCCCCTCTGAGGCTGGAGGAGGCGGGACTGGCCCGCGCAGTCTGCCGGGGCCTCGGTCTCGAGACGCCGGAGCCGGATTTGTCCGAGTGGCGCGAGATGGTGGAGAGGATGCACAGCCCGCGCCGCAGCGTGCGCATCGGCCTCGTGGGCAAGTACGTGCGGCTGCACGACGCCTATCTCTCCGTGGCCGAGGCCCTGCGCCACGCGGCCTGGGCCCAGGACGCGAGCGCTGAGATAGCCTGGATAGACGCCGAGGAGCTCGAAAAGCCCGAAGGCGAGCGCCTGCTCTCGGACCTGGACGGCATCATCGTCCCCGGGGGCTTCGGCCTGCGCGGAACGGAGGGTATGCTCGCCGCGGCGAGGTACGCGCGTGAGCGGCACCTGCCGTACTTCGGCATCTGCCTGGGCATGCAGACGGCGGTAATCGAGTTCGCGCGGGACGCGGCGGGCCTTGCGGGCGCGAACTCCGGCGAGTTCGACCCGGAGAGCCCCCACAAGGTCATCGACTTCATGCCCGGCCAGAGCGAGAGCGTGGACAAGGGCGGGACTCTGCGGCTGGGAGCCTGCCCCTGCGAGATAGTCCCCGGCACGACCTTGGCGCGCTGTTACGGCCAGGACGAGGTCTGGGAGCGCCACCGCCACCGCTACGAGCTGAACAACGCCTACCGCGGGCGCCTGACCGCCGCGGGCCTGACGCTCAGCGGCCTCTCTCCGGACGGGAAGCTCGTCGAAGCCGTGGAGCTCGGCTCGGAGCGCTTCTTCGTCGGCGTGCAGTACCACCCGGAGTTCAAGTCCCGCCCGAACCGCCCGCATCCCCTCTTTACAGGTTTCATCTCCGCAGCACTGGAAAAATAAAAACGCCGCCGCGAGTCTTGAACTCGCGGCGGTTTTCTCTTTAGTCTCCGAAGAAGATGCCGACGTCCCTGGCGGTCTGGATGAGGGGGTGGTCGGTGGGGAGGAACTTGGTGCGGCTGGCGGCGTCTGCTAGGGGCACATCTACTATGCGGCCCTCCTGTATGCCGACCATGGTGCCGTATTTTTTCTCCATGATGAGCCGCGCAGCGGCGGTGCCGAACTGGGTGGCGAGCACGCGGTCATAGGGGCAGGGGGGGCCTCCCCTCTGGTAGTGGCCGGGGACGGTGACTCGGGTCTCCTGCCCGGTCATGCTTTCGAGCTCGGCGGCGATGCGGTAGGAGATGGTGGAGTGCTTGGAGCTCTCCTTTATCCTGCGGCGCTCTTCCTCGCTGAGCACGGCGTCGGTGGAGGACACGGCGCCCTCTGCGACGGCGATTATGGAGAAGTTCCTGCCGTGCTTGCGGCGGTACTCGATGGCGGAGGCGACCTTTTCAATGTCGTAGGGTATTTCAGGGATGAGGACGATGTCCGCGCCGGAGGCGATGCCGGCGTTGAGAGTCAGCCAGCCCGCGTCGCGGCCCATGAGCTCGACGACGAAGACTCGGCTGTGTGAGCTGGCGGTGGAATGGATGTAGTCGATGACGTTCGAGGCGATGTCCACGGCGCTCTGGAAGCCGAAGGTGGTGTCGGTGCCCCAGATGTCGTTGTCGATGGTCTTGGGCAGGGTAACGATGTTCATGCCCGCGTCCATGAGGAGCTTGGCGCTCTTCTGCGTGCCGTTGCCGCCCATAACGACGAGGCAGTCAAGGTTGAGGCGGTTGTAGGTGCTGAGCATCGCGGGCATAAGGTCGTTGCCCTCGTCGTCCACGATGGCTTTGCCGGGTATGTATCTCTGACGGGAAGTGCCGAGGATGGTGCCGCCCTCTATGAGGATGCCGGAGAAGTCGCGCGAATCCATAAATTTGTAGTCGCCCTCGATGAGACCCTTGTAGCCGTCGTACATGCCGTAGATCTCGACGTTGTCCACATACTGGAGCAGCGCCTTGCCCACGCCGCGTATAGCTGCGTTCAGGCCCTGGCAATCGCCGCCGGAGGTAACGAGGCCGACCCTGGTGTTTCGTTTCATAAATCACCCTCCAAATATACCTGACGTACCAAATATATCATACAACACCCAAGTTTACATGTCAACACCAATCGGCCGCAAAAGCCGAAAATGCGCGTATACCGCGAAAAACCGCAGGGGAGGGGCCCCGTCCCGGTCCGGCGTGGATCTACGGCCGGCGCCGCGGCGTCGCAAGCTGCGGGCGGCGCG
>OHRT01000061.1_pt1 | contig 55807 bp, 61 predicted proteins | sample 1578521 | NCBI WGS metagenome assembly OHRT01 (sample SAMEA3879537, study PRJEB24766) | human gut metagenome | biome: human-associated habitat; feature: feces | place: USA | collected 1985/1987
AATATCAGTTATTATACTTTGATTTGCTTTTTATAGATAGCCGTTGTACTTTTGTCACCAAAAACGTGCCGCCGCTGTTCGGTGGCAACATCCCGCTGGTCTATTAATCCGAAATCAACCCATGAAACAAATACCGCTTAACAAAGGCGGGCGACCTGCCATAAGCGAGGGCCGCCGCAAAAAATACCTGCTATCGTTACGGCTCGATGCCGAACATTACTTCAAGCTGAAATCGCTTGTTCGCACCTCCGGTCATGGAACAGCCGAAGTCCTCCGCCAGTTGATTGTTGCCGGTCGTGTGCGCGAGCGTCTGCGCCGCGAACATCTGGACTTCATATCCCAACTCAAAGGCGTAGCCCACAACCTGAATCAACTAACCCGCCTCGCCCATGCAAAAGGATTTACAGGGATAGAATCCCGCCATACAGCTATTGTGGTAAGCATTGAATCCCTGTTAAAGAATCTTCGCGATGATCGGTAAAATCATCGCAGGGTCATCATTCGCTGGAACAGTCGGATATGTGATAAAAGAACAATCGCGGGTATTGGCAGCTGAGGGTATTACTCCGCCGGACGTACGGGAGATGGTGCAGGATTTCAAAGACCAAACACTCCTGAACCCACGTATCAAGAATGCTGTCGGGCACATATCCCTTTCATTCTCTCCGAAAGACGGCGTGCGAATGACGGACGCTTTGATGCGGGATATTGCCAAAGAGTATATGCAGCGCATGGGAATTACCGATACGCAGTATCTGCAGGTGCGCCATCTCGACCAACCGCATCCGCACTGCCATTTGGTCTATAATCGGGTAGGAAACAACGGACAGACCATTTCGGACAAAAACATTAAAATCCGAAATGCAAAAGTCTGTCGCGCATTGACCGAGAAATACGGGCTGCACCTTGCACCGAGCAAAGAATCGGTACGTCGGGAACGCCTGCGGGAACCCGACAAAACAAAATACGAAATATATGACGCAATCAAAACGTGTTTACATAATTGCGGTAATTGGAACGACTTGGAGTTTCGGCTGAAAGAGCGAGGTATTGCTGTGCGTTATAAATATTGCGGCTCGACCAACCAAAAGCAAGGGGTGTTGTTCAGTAAGAACGGATTCGAATTTTCCGGGTCGAAAATCGACCGGCAATTCAGCTATTCCAAGTTGAGCCGGCACTTTGCACAAGCACAGCAACAAACCCGATATCGGGCGACGCTTGCAAGGGGATTCCATGCGGCCATAGGCAATTATCGGTCGGCATGTATCGACCTATTCGGCGATATGGACGGTGGAGGAAATAAGGGCCAAGCGGATGCCGGTTCGATCAACGTCGGCGACAATATCGGTGCATTGCCGTTGCCGCCCGATGATTCATCTGTCGGATTGTCGGCGGCTCAACTTCAACGCAAGCCCGGCGAAAGTCCCGAAGAACATATCGCCCGCATTACGGCATTACTCAACAATGTCGCCGAAGCAATGGCAATAGCGGCCATGGAGCGAAAACGCCGCCTGCGTGAACACAAACCCAAAATGAAATTATAACCCTAAAACAAGCAACTATGAAAGAAGACAATATGATGTCTTATGAAATGTACGAAGACTTCAAGGAGACGATGGCTAAAACCATCAAAACCGAACTGTCGGCAAAGCATAATCAACCGACCGATACGGATTTGCCGCAACGAATAGAACAAATCATCCGTGCCGAACAAGAACAGCAACGGGCAATAATAACCCAACTTACTGAAAGGCTGGAAAACATCGAACAAAGCAACATAAAGACTCAAGCTGGTATGGATAACCTGCAAGCAGCTGTCGAGTCGATCGAAATCCCTGCCGAACTGCCGCCGAGAATAACGCAACACAGAATATCGCTCGCCATCGAATCGAAAGGAGTATTCTGGACGATGACGGGCATGATGTCGGCAATTGTACTGCTGTGTACGATGCTGTATTGGACCGCGAAACCCAATTACGATCGCATCGACAACGACCTGAAATACCGCTATATCAAAATGAAAGGCGAAGCGCTACCCGACCGCATTGCCGAACTGGAAGAAATCTTTGAGTTACACCGCGACAACACAAAAATCCGCCGAATGAAGAATGATGTCGAAGAATATGAACGAACCATCCGCCAAAAAATCATACTCGAAGAACAAGCGAGATTGAAAGAACGGGAAGCCAATCGCCTGAACGAAAACGCCTCCCGCCTGAAAAATAAATAAGCCATTCCCTTTGTCCGCAAAGGTATTGCCGCCGAAAGAAATCCGCAAGGTCATGCAAGTTGCTACGCAAACCTTGCGGATTTCTTTCGGCGGCATCGGCTGGTCGCATGTAGATTTGCAGCGTGATGTAATCACAGGTAATTTTGATATGGCGTCGCAGTGAACCGGGGCTTGTCGTAAGCTTTGAGGCTTGGCGGTAGATTTGGACTGCGATTCCATTAACCTGAGAGAATGGCTGTTTAGAATTGTAGGTTTGAAGACCTGGTACATGTGATAGCATACGACTCTCACAAAACTAACAAGTTATGCACTATTTGTATTATGTAGGTCTGGATGTGTCGAAAGAGACTTTCGATGCGTCTTTGGTCGCCTTCGAGGATGCAAACGAGATGGCTCACCGCAAATTCGCCAACTCCCGAAAAGGGATCTGCTCGTGTCTGCACTGGGTTGAGAAGCGGCATGGTATTCTGCTCGACGATGTGATTTTCTGCGCCGAGGATATGGGGAGCTACATATCCGAGATGGCGGTTTGTGCTTCCGACAGGACGCTGACTTTCAATTTTTCACTGATCTCGCCGTTGGTAATCAAGTATTCGATGGGTATTGCCCGTGGCAAAACAGACAGAGTGGATGCCCGGCGTATCGCCGAGTATGCGATCACTCACTATCGGAAGATAGCCCTTTATCTGCCTGCAGAGAAGGAACTGTGTCAGTTGCGCACATGGCTGATCTTAAGGGCTCATCTGGCAAAACAACGTGTCGCGAAACTGGTGTTGCTCGAAAAATTAGACTACAAAGAGAAATTCGCGGATGTATCTATTCAACGTTCCATGCTCCAGGAGGAGATCGCGTATGCAGAAACTCATATGAAAACCATCGAACGGGAAATGAAGGAACTGATAGCCGCCGACAGCAACATTTGCCGGAACTACAAGCTGCTGACCAGCATCAAAGGTGTAGGGCCGATCACGGCCATTGTGATGCTCTGTTCGACGCTTAATTTCACCAAAATCACAGACCACCGCAAGTTTGCCTGCTATTGCGGGCTGGCTCCGTTCGAACATAGCTCCGGCACAAGCGTTCGCGGGGGATGCCACACATCGAGCATGGCGAATCGAGACATTAAAGTACAACTGAACCGCAGTGCACTGATTGCCATCAGGTGTGATCCGCAACTAAAGGCATATTACGAACGCAAAGTAGCTGAAGGTAAACATAAATTCAGCGTCCTGAATGCTGTGAGGGCCAAAATCGCCGCCAGATGCTTTGCCGTCGTAAGGCGTGGAACACCATATGTAGCATTGCAGATATAGCCCGGTATACATATCTGCCATTCGATAAGATTTTGAGATCGTTCAAAATCTCAAAATCTTATTGTCGGAACAGTCCGTCTAATTGGGGGCTGAACCTACTCATAATTAATGTATTGTCATTTCCGTACTCCGCAAATTAACGATTCTGACTATGGGATGCAAGGCTATACAAGCGCTTCGCGGCCTTGCATCCCATAGCCAGAATCATTTTGCTAAACGCTACGACAAAAAATGACAATTTCCGGGCATGAAACTTTTTGCAGTTTTTATTTGGTTTTATCTTAGAATTCTACCAAAGGAAATGACTGAATTTGGAATAGAAACTTCTATTTTGCAGCCAATTTCCGTAATATTCAAGAGAAATACATAATATTCTCAGCACAATGTCGATTCTGAATCACAGACAGGAAATTTAAACCTAATATTACAAATCAAAAGAGGATATCTTCAAATCGTATTTAGGACTATCATAGTCTATACTAACAGTATATTCTTTTATATCTCTTGATATGGCAATCTCGTGTAATTTACCTTTATCTTCATCTTCAATATCCGGCCCATAATATATTGCTTTTAAACAGCCAACGTCTGGTATGAACTCATAATTATCTTCATTGTCAAGATTATAATACAACATGCGCCATTCGTGCTCGTGTTCATATTCCCGCCTATCTTTATACAAATATGCTCGATACCAATATACTTGATTTATATAAATATGTGCACAGAGATGTTCAAACCATCTTTTATCCTCGGCTTGCTTGAAAAATTCATATGTATGTATATTGCCCTCATCTAATGTAACATCCGGTCTTTGATCAGTATATATGATAGGGAAAAGGTTTATATTAAGACTCAGATTGTTATATCTAAAAATACAATCTCTCAAATCATATTCCAAAGCAAAACCCTTATATCCACCGCCGTATCTGTCCCACATATATTTAGACTGTACACTTTCTGTGAAACAACCTATTTTAGCACTATTTTGTGGACTGCGAAAACGCGATTCACGCTGTTTGACAGTTGTTTCAATCTGAGCAATAAACACCGGGTATTCCTCTTCGAGTATTTTATCAATGATTTGTTCATCGCCATACCCACATTCTCTATAATAACAAATTTTTGTGGCTTTTTCTGCTCTAATATCGGGATGATGTTGTGAAATGTGTGTCAAACATATACGCAACGCATCCCGTAGTGCTTTTTGTAAATCAGCTCTGATTTTCTTATTATTGACATATAGATATGAATCATATTTATCAGGGAACATTCCCGCATAACATAATGATATCATTCCATTCCTAAACTCAGTAAGAGAATAGTCGTTCATTGAACGATACCGAAATAGCTTCTCCGGAATATTGGGGAGTACTAAACGATAAATCCGATGCCATACATCAGTTCTTGCCACTGGGTCAGCGTTAAAAGGAATATATGATTCTTCTATTAATTTCTGGAAACATTCTCTAAATTCAGACATACACATTTATACTTTCATTTATTACAAAAATAACAAAAATTGAGTTGATATATACTCTGACTAAACTCTAATTTTCCCATTCCGATACATCCCCTTATGAGAACGTGCCGTTCCAGATACCCGAAAGTTGGGTGTGGACAACCGTTGGAAATATATGCTCAAAGATAGGTTCCGGTAGCACACCAAGGGGTAGTAACTATTCTGCGAACGGGATTCCTTTTTTCCGCTCGCAAAATGTATATAATAACAAGCTTGTTTATGATGACATCAAGTATATTTCCGAAGAAGTTCATCAGAAGATGAAAGGCACGGAAGTGCTTGCTAACGACTTGTTGTTGAATATTACCGGTGGTTCATTGGGAAGATGCGCTGTAGTTCCTGTTGATTTTAATTGTGGCAATGTCAGTCAACACGTTTGTATTATGCGTTCTGTTTTGGTTGAACCCGAATATTTTCATGCGTTAGTTTTATCTTCATACTTCGCTAAATCTATGAAGATTACGGGTAGTGGTCGTGACGGTTTACCAAAATACAATTTAGAACAGATGGGGTTTCCTTTGCCACCTTTAACTGAACAGCAACGCATAGTTACCGAGATTGAACATTGGTTTGCTTTGCTTGACCAAATAGAACAGGAAAAATCAGACTTACAAACCATAATCAAGCAAACCAAGAGCAAAATTCTCGACCTTGCCATCCATGGCAAACTCGTTCCGCAAGACCCGAATGACGAACCGGCTATCGACCTACTGCGGCGCATAAATCCCGACTTCAAACCTTGTGATAACGCGCATTATCAATATAATCTACCTGATAACTGGGAATGGACTACTCTTGGGAATATTGGGAAATGGCAGTCTGGAGGAACACCTGACAGGAAAAATAAGTCATATTACAATGGAGAAATTCCATGGCTGAGAATTGCAGATTTACAAGATGACTATATTACTGAAGCTACAGAGTTTATTACACAAGAAGGATTAAATAATAGTTCTACCAAATTTAATCCTATCGGAAGCGTGGCTTTGGCGATGTATGGTTCAATAGGCAAAGTCGGGATACTTACTTTCCCATCCACAACTAATCAAGCTATTTGTGTTTGTTCTAACTATATAATAGCTCAAAAGTATCTCTTCTATTATCTCATATCGCAACGGGATAACTTCTTTATGCAAGCAGGAGGCGGTGTTCAAGCAAATATTTCAAAGCATATAATTGTAAAACACCCAATTCCTATTCCTCCTTATGCTGAACAAAAACGCATAGTCGCTAAAATCGAGGAGCTATTTGCAACGATTGACAAGATAAAAGAATCTTTGGAGGCTTAATCGTTGCCTCCAAAGATTCGGATTACCAGTTTACAACTTTATCCACGATTGCCCGTTGTTCGGTTGCTGTGCGACGCAGATAGATGCGCGTGGTCTCGATGCTTTCGTGCCCCATCAAGTCGGCAAGCAATGCAATATCATTGAAGCGGTCAAGAAAATTCTTTGCAAAACGATGCCGAAAAGAGTGAGGGTAAACGACCTCCCGTTTTAAGTCGTACTTGTCAGCAAAGTGTTTCAGTTGCTGGGCAATACCGCGTGTGGTTATGCGCTCGCCGAAACGATTGAGAAATATATATCCGCTCGAAATCCCTTTTGACCGAAGCCAAACGACTGCTTCGTTTTTCAGTATTTTGGGAATATACAAACGGCGAATCTTGCCGCCTTTGGTATAAATATCAAGATGCCCTGCGGTAATATGTTCAGCCTTAATCTGCAATAGCTCGCTGACACGAGCACCGGTAGCCGTCATAAACCATACGACAAAATACCACTCCTCGTAGCCATCATTTTTAAGTCTTGTTTTCAGGAATTTGTAGTCTTCGTTACTGATGACATTTTCAAGAAAGTTTTTCTGCTGCACTTTGACAAACTTCATTTTGAGCTTATCCTGCTTGATAAATTCAAGAAATTTGTTCATCCCCTGCAGACGCAGATTTACCGTTTGGGGCTTGAACTTTTCCAACAGATACCCTTTGTATGCCAACAAGTTCTTGGAATTGATTTCCTTGTAATGCGCAAGGAAATAGGTTACCGTCCATACATACGATGTAACGGTATTCTTAGACAAGTCTGACTTGCTAAGATGCTTTGCGAATTTCGTTACCATAAATCTCTTTCGTTTTAGAAATGAAACAGTAACAATATAAACAAGAACCACCTAACGCGCATTATAAGCAGTTACCTAAAAGCTGGAAGGTAATTCACTTGGGGGATATTTGCCAGTTGGCAGACGGTGAGGTTATTTCTATAACAGAATTGCCATATTTGGATGTGAAAAGTTTAAGAAATCAAACTTATACCACAAAAGGCAGCGGCAAATTTATTAAGGCAGGAACGACTTTAATACTTGTTGATGGAGAAAATTCAGGAGAGGTATTTCATGCAACTGTTGATGGTTATCAAGGTAGTACGATGAAAATATTAAATATAAACAGCAATATCAACCAGCTGTATGTACTTAATTTCATTAAATTACACCAGAAAGCCCTGCGTGAAAATAAAGTAGGCTCGGCTATTCCGCATTTGAATAAAAAGATGTTTCGGGAACTGATTATACCGATTCCTCCAATAGCGGAGCAAAATCGTATTGTAAAAGAGATTGATAGATATAATGTAATCATAGAAAGCATAATAGCCGAACTATAATTCGGCTATTATGTTATCAAGTTTACCCAAAAGGTCAGTTACTGTTTGAACGATGCGTTCCTGCTCTGCCTTTGGCGGAATTGGGATTGGTAATTTAGAGTATTCTGAGATCCAATATCGCTTGTGTGTGTCTCCAACTAAACGAGTGATAATCATATAAAAGCCGACATATCGGATGTCTATCTCCTTTTTTACTCTCAAAATCTTCATCGCCGAAGATTTTACCTTAAATGGAAAATCCACGAAACGGGAATCTGTTGTAAAGTCATCAAAGATTATCACTGGAAGGTTATCGAATATACCGTCTGTTTCATTCGTATATCCAATTATAAATGATTTTCCAGCTGTTAAAACTGGTGTGGTATAGTCTTCACTGTAATTTGTCGAATCGACAATATATGCCTGTGGCTGTTCGTAATCGACAATATCTTCCAAGCGGCAAATTGACCATCCAGAAGGCAAGTTCTTATAATGCGCGTTATCACAAGGTTTGAAAGACGGATTTATACGACGTAACAACTCGATTGCCGGTTCGTCATTCGGGTCTTGCGGAACAAGTTTACCGTGTATAGCTATGTCCAAAATTTTGGATTTAGTCTGTTTTATAGCACAAGTTAAATCTACTTGCTCTTGCTCTATCTTATCAATAATGGCAAACCAATTTTCAATGATATTTACAATTCGTACTTGTTCAGGGCGAGGTGGAATAGGAATTAAAGTTTCTACAATCTTCTCTTTTGATATATTAGGTTGTGCTCCACCGCCGCCCTGCATTATGAATTCTTCTTTGTGAGAAACCAGAAAGTAGAACAAATATTTTTGTTCAATACCCGAGTAATCCACGCAAGCACAACAAGCCTGATTGGTTGTTGCTGGGAAAGTTAACATGCCGACTTTGCCAATTGTGGCACCATACATTGCAATTAAAATACTGCCGACGGGATTTAGTTTTACAGAGGTTTCTGCAAGAGCCTTTTCAGTAATATACTCCGGAATATCATAAATATACCCATCGTTCAAATCCCCAGTTTTAAGCCATGGAATAGTGCCTCCGTAATATTCTTTACATAACCGACTCGGAGTAGCTCCAGATTGCCATTGTCCAATATTCCCAAGTGTTGTCCATACCCAACTTTCGGGTATCTGGAACGGCACGTTCTCATAAGGGGATGTATCAGAAGAGGCAGACTTCTTGCTGCGCTTGATTTTCCCATCCTTTATCAATTGTTCTTTTTCGGCTTTGATGCGTTCGAGCAATACGGATGCTGGCTCGTCGTTCGGGTCTTGCGGAACAAGTTTACCACGAATAGCCAAATCGAGAATCTTTTGACGTAGTTTCTTCGTATCCATATTACTCCTCGATATTTGCCAATAATTTTTGTAACTCGGCAACCGCCTTGCTGATATGATCGCTTTTTTCCTGAATCGTAGTCATTAATTCGCTCAATGTCAAATCGGCATCGTCATCACCAAACTTTATCCACGATATATCGAGGCTCGTTTTGTCGCGTTTGAGTACTTCTTCAACACTATATTTACGCCAACGGCCATTAGGATTAGTCTCGGCATCATACGTTTCAGTACGAGCAATGATATTGTCGGCCTTATAGCACTCGACAAACTCATCGAGGTGGTGCCGCAGCATCGGATTCGTAGCCAATGTATGTTTTACCCCCGTGCGATAGTCGAAAAACCAAATATCTTTGGTCGGAGTTCCCTTTGTAAAGAACAGGACATTCGCTTTTACGCCTTGCGCATAGAAAATGCCCGTAGGCAAACGCAAAATCGTATGCAAGTTAAAGTTTTTCAAAAGCTCTTTGCGGATAGTTTCGCCGGCTCCACCCTCGAACAGGACATTATCGGGTAGAACGACAGCAGCCCGCCCTCCGTTTTTGAGCATCACCATCATGTGCTGCAAAAAATTGAGCTGGTTATTCTTCGTCGTGGCATAGAAATCCTCACGATTTACATCGACAGAGCCAGACGGACGAGTACCGAACGGAGGATTAGCAAGAATTACATCAACAAGCACCGACGGGGTTTTCTCCAACGAATCCTGACAAATAATAGGGCTGCGGTCGGTACCGATTCCGTGCAGATAGAGGTTCATCGAGGCAAGCGTAACCACCAAAGCCGTATTATCATAACCATGCAGTGCGCTGTTTTTCAGAAAATCCTGTTTCCCTCGGTCGGCCGATTGCGGTTTCATGTGGTCGTATGCTGCAAGCAGGAAACCGCCCGTACCACAAGCAGGGTCGCAAACTGTTTCGCCAATCTGTGGGTTGGCAACATCGACCATCGCCTTTATCAACGAGCGCGGCGTGAAATACTGCCCCGCACCGCTTTTCTTATCCTGACCGTTCTTTTCTAAAATACTTTCGTAGATAGCACCTTTCACATCGCCATCCATAACCAGCCACGACTCACCATTGATAAGTGTAATAACCTTTTTGAGATAAACCGGCTTGTCGATTTTATTCTGCGCTTTGGTATAGATTGTTCCAATCAGGTTCTGCTCCTGACTCAACTTTTCGAGCGTATTTTCATACTGCTTGACGAGATCAAGACCATCGAGGTTCGTCAAATCTTCCCAGCGGTATCCTTCGGGGATAGCGGAATCTTCGCCAAAAATCTTGACATTCTCGTCGTCCATCTTCAAGAAAAGAAGATAAGTCAGCTGCGTGATATAGTCTGTAAAACCTATGCCTTGACCGGCAAGCGTAGTTGCCAGTGTCCAAACCTTTTTTGTGAGGTTCTGTTCGTTTGCGGTTGCTTGTGCCATATATTGTTATGCCGTTTTTCTATAAATCAGGAACTGCGTGAGTGACATGAGTGAATTATTTACCTGCTCGGGATTATCGAATGCCTGAATCAGTTGTGCGGCATAAGTTCTATCCCAGTCGCGAATATCTTTTATCGTACACGAACCATTCGATGCGATGTATGATACGATTTGTTTGATTAACACTGCTTGTGTATCGGTAATGCTTCGCTGCATCTGACCGCACCAAAGATTGAAATACTGATTGGCGGTAGAATGCAGGCTGTTTAATGTTGTAATCTGACGAAATGCAAAGCGTACCAGTTGAATGATATTGGTAACAGCCTCTTTTTCTTCCTTTGTCGAGAATTTAGTAACGGCTTCGGGATTTATAAGCGAATAAGTATTCCACAACAACGTAGGATTAAACTTGCTGTTGGTAAATTTCAACTTATTCTCCAAATCTTTCAGCATCGTGTAGGTAATCGGCTCACCGTGATTGTTATATATGACTCGCAGGGCTTCAATCTCGTCTTTATGCTCGTTGATATATGTTTCAAACGCATCAATCGTATTTTGTGCCTCCTCGATTGAAAATCCCTTGGATATCAGCGTATCTTCGCCCGGCTGCAATATCGTTACGAAACCTGCATTCAGAAGCAACAGATAATATCGGGCATCGGGATGGTTTACGATTGCCGCCACTAAACCTTTGCGCTCGTTATTCGGCTCATTGATGTCGATATATGGCGGAAGTGTATCTGCTTCCAATACCTCGTATATACCGACAGCAATATCTTTCATATCAGCTTTCGCCAACTTTGCAAATTCGTCGCGTTCGGATGCTTTGCATTTATTATAGATACGGGACAGGCGTGCAGCCAAAAGGCGCAGATATTCATCCTGCACATTGCCGTGCGTGATACGCTCCAACAGTTCTTTGAGTGTCATCACCGGAGTCGTCTCGTCATCCGCTCCCGGACGGGTTACCTTCATTTCGTGTTCTGTTACACCAACAGCATCGACCAAATAGAACAAGTCTTTACTATACGCATTCGGAGTAACATTCCGCAACTGTTCATCCCCAATCGTGCGCACTCCGCGCCCCTTCATCTGGGTATACAGAGAATCCGACTCAACATCACGCATAAACATGACCACTTCGAGCGGCTTGACATCCGTACCCGTAGCAACCAGCGTTACAGTAACAGCAATGCGGAATTCCTTATTATTGCGGAATTGCCGTATCAATTCGTTGCTATCTCCGGCAGAATAGGTAATCTTTTGCACGAATTCGTCATCGTTCCGACCGAAAACCTCTTTTGCAATCTTGACGATATTACTTGCATGAGCATCGTTCAGTGCAAAAATGAGCGTTTTCGGCAAATAGTCCATATTCGGTTCGCGCTGTGGATCGACGAACATTTCGGAATATACTGCATCCCGATAGGTTTCAAGAACCAGCTTTATTTGAGCAGGATTGATTATGCTGCGATTCAGCTCTGTTTTAGTATATGTCGATTCTTCGCGCGTTTTTATATTCTCAACCGTGCCGGTATATCGGGTTATCTTTTTTACTTTCTCCCCTTCACGAATAGCTCCGCCATCCTCGGTAGCCTGCGTTTTGATTCGATATATACGATAATCGACATTCACACCATCGGCGATAGATTTTTCGAGCGTATAATTTACAATGCGGTTATTATTAAAGAATGCCAATGTTTCCGGCGCAGGCGTAGCCGTCAGACCGACCATTTTTGCCGTATTGAAGTAATCGAGCACTTTCCGCCAACTACCATAGATAGAGCGATGACACTCATCAATGATAATCATATCGAAATAGTCGGGTGGCAAAGTCAGATTGGCAGGCAATGCAACATCCGCCATTTCATCATTGCTATAATTTTCATCGTCATCACTGTCCGTAATATCATCTCCTTTCAGCAACGAAAACAGACGCTGTATCGTAGAAATAACCACATTGGCATCTTCCGGAATCTTGCCCGATTTAAGCCGACTTACTGTGAAAATCGTATTAAATGGCTCGCCATTATCAGTCAATCGAAACATGCCGAATTCACCTTCTGCCTGTTTCCCCAGATTGTTTCTATCGACCAAGAATAAAATGCGGCGCATCGGCGTATATGACAGCATACGATAGGCGGCCATACATGCCGTATAAGTTTTTCCCGCACCGGTAGCCAAGACCATCAACGCACGATTCTGTCCTGTACGGAAACTATTTTCCAACTCACTGATTGCCTCAAACTGACAATCCCGCAATCCTCGTCTCTTCAAAGTCGGCAGCCCAGCAAATTCGTCCGTTATACCCAGCATATTAACGATCTCTTTGGGCGAATGAATTCTGTTCAACTCCACATACTCGGAATTTTCATCCCTTATATCTTTGAATATTACAGTATTACCGTTTGACTGATAAACGAACGGCAACGGTCGCAAATATGCCTGATACTTAGGGGGCACACTATGAGCATACAGAGTAGCCTGAGCGCATACCACATCGGATTTGACATCAACCTCTTCCCGTTTTGCTTCAAGGACTCCAACCGCCTTGCCATTTAAGAATAAGAAATAATCCGCTTCGAGGTTATGCTCCAACAAACCTTCTTCGATGGCAACAGCAGAGATATTCGGAGCATAATGATCCCTATCTACGACCTTCCAGCCGGCATCATCGAACATCTGGTCTATCTTCTTTCGGGCTTTCTCTTCCGGGTTCATATTCCTATAATTATACAGTATCAGAAGTTTACGCAAAATTAACGAATAATACTCAAATAAGCTATCCTAATTATATGAAATATATTTCGACAAAAGGCAAACTATTTATACCCGAAAAGATATAATTACAAATTATTTCACTATTTTTGCACCCAAAGAGGTATAATATGCAGACGACATTATCGAAATACGTGAAGGCTATGCGCAAACAGCATCGGCTGACGCAGGTAGAATTGTCCGAGAAATCGGGGGTGGGACTGCGGTTCGTGCGCGAGCTGGAGCAAGGGAAACCGACGCTGCGGCTGGACAAAGTCAATCAAATTCTCAATCTGTTCGGAGCCGAGGTCGGAGTGGTGCCGATGACAAAAACGGATGACCGATGAAACAGGCAGCCATCTATCTCTACGACCGCAAGGCGGGACTATTGACCGAGGACGAAACCGGGTACACGTTCCGCTACGATGCCGACTATCTCCGCCTGCCCGACGCCGAAGCGGTCAGTCTCACACTGCCACTTACAGAACACATCTATCGCGACAAGGTGCTGTTCCCGTTCTTCGACGGATTGATTCCCGAAGGATGGCTGCTCGACATTGCCGAAAAGAGTTGGAAAATCGACAACCGCGATCGGATGTCGCTGCTTTTGGCCTGCTGCAAAGACTGCATCGGTGCAGTCGGTGTCGTACCCATCGAATCAAAGGAAGAGTAACATGGAGCGTTGTTTATATTGCTACAAAGAATTAGCCGACGGCGAGCGGGATTTCCACAAGTCCTGTTCCAAGAAGATTTTCGGCACTCCCGAAGCTCCTTTGCTCCCCTACACGCGCGCCAATATTGCGGAACTTGCCCGCGAGGTAATCCGCAGCCAAACGACGCTGACCGGAGTGCAGGCGAAGCTGTCGCTCGATATTGCCAAAGCGGGCAAAGGCACCCCGGAACGCTTCACGATCGTCGGTCTCCGGGGCCGCTATATCCTCAAACCGCAGACCGAACATTATCCGCACTTGCCGGAACTGGAAGATTTGACCATGCACATGGCCGAAGCTGCAAAAATGCAGGTCGTCCCCCACTCGCTCGTCCGCTTTGCCGACGGGGAGTTGTGCTACATCACACGCCGCATCGACCGAGGGCCTCACGGCGAAAAATATCCGATGGAAGATCTCTGCCAACTCTCTGAACGACTGACCGAACACAAATACAAAGGCTCCTACGAGCAGATTGCCAAAACGATTCTACGCTATTCTTCTGCCCCGAAACTGGATGTCGTCAATTTCTGGGAGCAGGTATTGTTCTCGTGGCTCACGGGCAATGCCGACATGCACCTCAAAAACTTCTCGCTGTATAGCCTAAATCCGGGTGTTTATGGGCTGACACCGGCTTATGACCTGCTATCGACAGCGCTCGTTTTACCCGAAGATACCGAGGAATTGGCACTGACGCTGAACGGCCGCAAACGCAAGCTTTGCCGCAGCGATTTCGTACAGGCAATGACGGCTTCGGGCATGGACGAAAAGGTAATCGACAACCTGTTCAAGAAATTCATCAAGGCCATTCCGAAATGGGGCGAATGGATCGATGTTTCGTTTCTGCCCGACGAGATGAAAGGCAAATACAAAGCGCTTATAGCAGAAAGAATCGGAAGAATATAATAACAGAGAAAAAAACAAACCACCGAACACCAATGACAAACATTTCTCAAATCATAGAATGTATCGACAAATACTTGATTCGAAACAACCAAATCGACATCACTCCTGTTGACGCAAATAAAATATTGGCTCAAGCAGGTTTATTATCCGATTCCAAAGATCGTCCTGGATCACCGCTCCGCAAACTATTGCGTGACGGGAAAATTCCCCACGCAGATCAAATCGGCGACAAGTGGCGTATACCACACTCTAAGAACGGTCAGAAAAGAGCTTCAACACTCCCAGCATCACACCCTAAACCAACTACGGTAATATCATCCTCCAATAAAAAATCATTACCGCCTTTGGTCAGGAGCAATCCGACAATTTTAATTCTCGGAACATTACCCGGAGACGAATCATTGCAAAAGAAGCAATATTATGCTAAATCAGGAAATCGTTTCTGGTCTATTATTGCTCATGTCGCAAATAGCCCTATCCCTCTAACATACGAGGAGAAAAAGCAATTATTATTTTCTCATAAAATTGCCTTATGGGATGTCGTACATACAGCCGACCGTCATGGGAGTTTGGACTCCGACATACGATCCGAACTCCCGAATGATTTGCAAAAGTTCCTCCGTCAATACCCTACGATTCGAACTATTGCATTCAACGGTCAAAAGGCAGAGCGACTATACAACAAATATTTCGCAGGACAATTTTCCGATATAAGACACCTCACATTACGTAGCAGCAGTCCGGCAAACCGACAATTCAATGATGCCGTAATGATTAAAGATTGGAAACGGCTATTTTGGATATAGACATGCAAAAATTCGAATATAGAACCCTATCGTTCCACAATCTGACGGATGAAGAAATCGATCAAGGCGTCGTTAAGAAGCTGAACAAGCTTGGTGACCAAGGATGGGAACTCATTTCGGTTGTTCCGGAAAAAATTATCGGCATTTCGACGACCCCGAATATTTATTAACCGCCTTTTACAAAAAAGAAATAAAAAAGTAAGTGTAAATTTCCTCCAAAAATCCGTCGAAAAATAATTTGCCGCTTATTTACAACGGAGCGAACAACCGGCATAGATAACAATATAACAAGCAAATAATTAGCGACTTACACTTCGTTTCTGCATCGAAATAATGGCATTGTAAAATATTTTTCTCTCGACAGCACCATTTCACGAAAAATAACTATATTTGCGACATCAATACGATAACAAACCCGTATTTTACCCGCATGAAAAACGGCATTACATCCAATAATTCTTACTCGCTGATCGTCGGACTTTCGGTTTCGATGATGGGTATGATGATGTCGATGCGCAGGTGTAAATGCCGGGTGTAAGATTCGTCGTACGTGTATCTCTTAAATCCGGCTGGTTCAGCCGGATTTTTTTATTTGTAACAATCCCGAAAACATAAATCAACTTTCAAAACCATGAAAAAACAGAATCTCCGTTTCGAAACCCTGCAAGTACATGCAGGCCAACAGGCCGATCCAGCGACCGGATCGTGCGCCGTACCCATCCACCAGACGGTGGCCTACACCTTCGAAAGTGCGGAAAAGAGCGCCGCCGTTTTCGCCCTTTCGGAACCGGGGTACATCTACACCCGCCTGAACAACCCCACGACCGCCGTTTTCGAAGAGCGCATCGCCGCCCTCGAAGGAGGTACCGGAGCCGTTGCGACGGCATCGGGCACGGCCGCCCAAATGCTCGCCATCACGAACATCGCCCAGGCAGGCGATAATATCGTAAGCACCTCCTACCTCTACGGCGGAACGACCAGCCAGTTCAAATACACGCTCCGCCGACTCGGCATCGAGGTCCGTTTCGCACAAGGGGACGACCCAAAGAGCATCTCGGCACTCATCGACGACCGTACGCGGGCCATCTACATCGAAACGATCGGCAACCCGGCCTTCAATATCCCCGATTTCGAGGCGATCGCCGAAATCGGCCGCAAACACGGCATCGCGGTCATCGCCGACAATACGTTCGGAGCCGGCGGCTACCTTTGCCAGCCGATCAAATGGGGCGTCAATGTCGTGCTGCACTCAGCGACCAAATGGATCGGAGGTCACGGCAACAGCATGGGCGGCGTGGCTATCGACGGCGGCAACTTCGATTGGGGCAACGGCCGCTACCCCTTGATCAGCGAACCCTCGGAAGGGTATCACGGATTCAACTTCTGGGAAAACTGCGGCGACCAGGCTTTCGCCGTACGGGCACGGTGCGAAGTGCTGCGCGACACGGGCGCCTGCCAGAGTCCGTTCAACTCCTTCCTGCTGCTGCAAGGACTCGAAACCCTCTCGCTGCGCGTACAGCGATCGGTGGACAATGCGCTCGAAATGGCCCAATGGCTCGAGAAGCACCCCAAGATCGAGAGCGTAAACTATCCCGGTTTGAAGAGCAGTCCTTTCCACGATTTGGCCAAGAAGTACCTGACCAACGGTTTCGGCGGCGTACTGACCTTCCGCGTCAAAGGGTCGGCCGAGCAAGCTTCCTCGCTGCTCAACCACCTGGAGATCATCAGCCACCTGGCCAACGTGGGCGACACCCGGAGCCTCTTGGTACACCCCGCTTCGACGACGCACTCCCAGCTCAACGAACGCGAACTGGTCGCTTCGGGCGTTTATCCCAACATGCTGCGCTTCTCGCTGGGCATCGAACACATCGACGACCTGAAAGAAGAGATCGGCAACGCATTAAAACGACTGTAAACACAATGAATATATACCGTCATAACCAACCTTTCGAATTGGAGCGGGGAGGCATTCTGCCCGAACTGACGATCGCATTCAGCACCTACGGGAAACTGAATGCGGCCCACGACAATGTCATCTGGGTCTGCCACGCTCTGACCGCCGATTCGGACGTGGCCTCATGGTGGCCGCACACGGTCGAGGCGGGCAAATTCCTCGACCCCGCCGAGCATTTCATCATCTGCGCCAACATCCTCGGCTCGCACTACGGCACGACCGGGCCGCTGCACGTCAATCCGGCGACCGGACGCCCCTATTACAAGGATTTCCCCGAGTTGACGATCCGCGACATGGTACGGGCGCACCGGCTGTTGGCCGACATCCTGGGCATCCACCGCATTCACACCTTGGTCGGCAGCTCCGTCGGCGGCTTTCAGGCGGTCGAATGGGCCGTCCAAGAACCCGAGCGGATCGGCAAGCTGGTCCTGATCGCCACGGCCGCCAAAGCATCGCCCTGGAGTATCGCCATCGACGAAACGCAGCGCATGGCCATCGAAGCCGATTCGACCTTCGGGGAACCTTACGCCACTGCCGGCATGAAGGGACTCGCAGCGGCCCGGGCTATCGGGCTGCTCACCTACCGGGGACCCGAAGGCTACGACCTCTCGCAGCGGGACGAGAACGACGACTTCTCCTCTCACCGGGCCTGCACCTACCAGCAGTACCAAGGAGAAAAGCTCTGCCGGCGTTACAATGCCTACTCCTATTATAAGATCCTCAACGCTTTCGACACGCACGACGTCGGCTACCAGCGCGGAGGCGTGGCAGCGGCGCTGCAACGAATCACGGCCGAATGTCTGGTCGTCGGCATTTCGACCGACCTCATCTTCACCGTGCCCGAAATGCAGGCGCTGCACCGGATGCTGCCGCGCAGCACCTACCACCAGATCGACTCCCCCTTCGGACACGACGGGTTTCTGGTCGAGCACGAGCAACTGAACCGAATCCTCAACCCTTTCATCCATCCAACTCATGAATAAGATCAAAATCGGCCTTTTCGGCTTCGGCGTAGTCGGACAAGGCATCTTCCAGGTACTCAGCAAATCCCGCAACGCCCATGCGGAAATCGTCAAGATCTGCGTGCGGTCGAACAAACCCCGCAGCATCGACGCGTCCTATTTCACGACCGATCCGGAAGTGATCCTCTCCAATCCGGAGATCGACCTGATCGTGGAGGTGATCGACGATGCGGCGGCCTCCTACAAAATCGTCAAGGCGGCCCTCCAGAAAGGCATCCCCGTCGTTTCGGGCAACAAGGCCATGCTGGCCCGCCACCTGCCGGAGCTGATCGACCTGCAAAAGAAACACAATGTGGCACTGCTGTACGACGCCTCGTCGTGCGGTTCGATCCCCGTGATCCGCAACCTCGAAGAATACTACGACAACGACCTGCTGCTCGAAGTCAAAGGCATCCTGAACGGTTCGTCCAATTACATCCTTTCGCGGGTGTTCGACCACCAGGAGTCCTACGACGCGGCGCTGGCCCAGGCCCAGGCATTGGGATTCGCCGAGAGCGATCCTTCGTTCGACATCGAAGGCTACGACTCGCTCTTCAAATTAGTCATCATCACCGTTCACGCGCTCGGGGTGTATGTCCATCCCGACCGGATCTTCACCTACGGCATCTCGACCATCCACGACTCGGACATCCGGTACGCCCGCGAAAAAGGGGTCAAGATCAAACTGGTCGCCCAAGTGGTCAAGGTCAGCGACCGGAAGTTCACGATGTTCGTCATGCCCGAATTCGTCACCCCCGGCAAATACATCTACAGCGTCGATGACGAATACAACGGCGTGGTGATCCGGGGCGAATGCTACGACCGCCAGTTCATGTTCGGCAAGGGCGCCGGCAGCCTGCCCACCGCCTCGTCGATCCTGAGCGACATCATGGCCCGTCAGCACGACTACCGGTACGAATACAAGAAACAACACTATCTCGATCGTCCGGAGTACACGACCGACGTGGAACTGAAGGTTTATGTGCGGTACACGGAAACCGACGTGCTGAAAATCCTCCACTTCGACCGCATCACCGAGCAATATCGAGGAGAGGACGGCAATTACGTGATCGGCTATATCCGCCTTTCGGAGCTGCTCGCCAAGCGGGAAGCACTGCGGGGCAAGGACGTTTTCATGGCCGATTTCCAGAGCTTCTTCCTCGAACTCGACAAATAGCCGGGCAGATCTCGGTCCGCAAAAGCCTCCGAAATACGGCGTTAAAAATTACATATAATAAAGTCCACTGCAAGAGGAGAATCGGAACAATTCTCCTCTTTTTATGCATATTTGTTTGTGAACATACGGGTAATAACCTATCTTTGCGACGGAAATTTCGTTTAACATTCTATTATTCCGACATGCCTCTTACCAATAACGTAATGATTGTCAGACACAAGTTGCTGACCAATCTCATCAAATTATGGAAAGATAATCAGCTCGTCGAGCGAATCGACCGCCTGCCGATCGAATTGAGTCCCCGCACCTCGCGGGTTTTGGGTCGCTGCTGCGTACACAAGGAGCGCGCCGTGTGGAAATACAAATCTTTCCCGCTGATGGGCTTCGACATGTCCGACGAAACCGACGAACTCACTCCGCTGTCCGAATATGCCCGCAAAGCCCTGGAACGCAAGGGGCAGCAACAGAAAGACAATATTCTCTGCGTAATCGACGAGGCCTGCTCGTCGTGCGTACAGACCAACTACGAGATCACCAACCTCTGCAAGGGCTGCGTGGCCCGGGCCTGTGCCACCAACTGCCCGAAAAACGCCATCGAATTCAATCGTGCCGGCAAAGCGGTCATCAACCACGATCTCTGCATCAGTTGCGGCATCTGCCACAGCAACTGCCCCTACCATGCCATCGTCTATATGCCCGTACCGTGCGAAGAGGCCTGCCCCGTAAAGGCGATTACCAAGGACGAACGCGGCGTGGAGCATATCGACGAGAGCAAATGCATCTATTGCGGCAAGTGCATCAACAGTTGTCCGTTCGGAGCGATCTTCGAAGTTTCGCAGGTGTTCGACGTGCTGCAGCGTCTGCGCGAAGGAGAAAAGATGGTCGCCGTCGTCGCTCCGGCCATTCTCGGACAATACAACGCCCCCACGGAAAAAGTATATGGCGCGATTAAGGCCATCGGTTTCGAGGACGTGATCGAAGTAGCGCAGGGCGCCATGGAAACCATCCGCAATGAAGGTGCGGAACTCGAAGAGAAAATTGAGGAGGGACAGGCGTTCATGACCACCTCCTGCTGTCCTTCGTGGGTCGAACTGGCCAACAAGCATATCCCCGAGATGAAGCCCTTCATTTCGAGCACCGGATCGCCGATGTATTACGCCGCGCGGATCGCCAAGGAGAAACACCCCGACGCGCAAGTGGTCTTCATCGGCCCGTGCGTAGCCAAACGCAAGGAGGCACGCCGCGACGAATGCGTCGATTTCGTGATGACCTTCGAGGAGATCAACTCCATTTTCGACGGCCTGGGTATCGAAGTCGCAACCACCGATCCGTTCCCCATTCCGTTCGTTTCGACCCGGGCCGCCCACGGCTTCGCACAGGCCGGAGGCGTGATGGGCGCCGTACAGCTCTTCCTGGCGGACAACAACCGGCCGCAGGTCGAAGGCATCCAGGTCTCCAACCTGAACAAGAAAAACGTATCCCTGCTCCGCGCCTATGCCAAATCGGGCAAAGCCCCGGCCAAGTTCATCGAGGTCATGGCCTGCGAAGGCGGATGTATCACGGGTCCCAGCACCCACAACCTGCACGATGCCGGTAAACGGCAATTCGCGAAGGAGCTGGCTAAACGCTAAATCCGACGGGGCTATGAAAGAGCTCGTCGATCAGTTGAAACGCAACCGCACCCTTTCCCCGGAAGAGTTGCGCCTTCTGCTGACCGATGCGTCCCCCGAAGAGAGAGAATACCTGCACAGGGCGGCCCGCGAGGTCGCCCGTGTGCATTTCGGAAACGGAGTTTTCGTTCGGGGGCTGATCGAAATCAGCAATTACTGCCGCAACGACTGCCGCTACTGCGGCATTCGACGCAGCAATCGTCTGGCAGAACGCTACCGTCTGACCCCGGAAACCGTACTGGCCTGCTGCGAAGAGGGCTACCGGCTGGGGTTCCGGACATTCGTACTCCAGGGCGGAGAAGACTCGGCTCTGAACGACGAACTGCTGACCGGATTGATCCGGGAAATGCGTCGCCGCTGGCCCGACTGCGCCATCACCCTCTCGCTGGGGGAACGTACGGAAACCTCCTACCGGGCGCTGTTCGAAGCGGGCGCGAACCGTTACCTGCTGCGGCATGAAACGATCACTCCCGATCACTATCGTCGGCTCCATCCCGCCCGGATGTCCCTCGATCACCGCATCGAATGCCTGCACATCCTCAAAAAGATCGGCTACCAGACCGGTACGGGCATCATGGTAGGCAGCCCGGGACAAACGACTGACGACCTGGTCCGGGATCTGCTTTTCATCCGGGAGTTCGAACCCCAGATGATCGGTATCGGACCTTTCATCCCGCACCGCGACACCCCTTTCGGCCACGAACCGGCCGGAAGCGTCGAACGAACGCTCACCCTGCTGTCGATTCTGCGGCTGATGTGTCCCGCAGCACTGATTCCTTCGACCACCGCGCTCGCCACCCTCTCGGGCAACGGCCGGATGCGGGGTATTTTGGCCGGTGCCAACGTGGTGATGCCCAACCTTTCGCCGCCGGACGAACGGTCGAAATACAACCTCTACGACGGCAAGGCCGCCTTCGGTGCCGAAGCTGCCGAAGGATTGGCCGCTCTGGAACGGGAGCTCAACGAAATCGGCCGCCACATCTCGTGGAGCCGGGGAGATTATCAAGAATAGCTTATAAAAACACAAAGATATGTACCAAGTCGCATCCTCCAAGGCGGAGGAGTTCATCCATGACGGAGAAATCGTCGAAACGCTGGCTTACGCCCGCGAAAATCGTGCGAACCGCCCCCTGATCGAGGCGATCCTGCAAAAAGCGGCCGAAGGCAAAGGGGTCACGCACCGCGAAGCGGCCGTGCTGCTCGAGTGCGAACTCGAAGACCTGAACCAACGCATGTTCACGCTGGCCAAACAGATCAAGGAGAAAATCTACGGCAACCGTATCGTAATGTTCGCGCCGCTCTATCTGTCGAACTACTGCATCAACGGCTGCGTATATTGCCCGTATCACCAGAAAAACAAAACCATTCCGCGCCGCAAACTCACCCAGGACGAAATCCGCCGCGAGGTGATTGCCCTGCAGGATATGGGTCACAAGCGTCTGGCACTCGAAGCCGGAGAGGACCCGCGCAACAATCCGATCGAGTACATTCTCGAATCGATCAAGACGATCTACTCCGTACATCACAAGAACGGGGCGATCCGCCGCGTGAACGTAAATATCGCGGCTACGACGGTCGAGAACTACCGCAAACTGCGCGATGCAGGCATCGGCACCTACATTCTCTTCCAGGAAACCTACAACAAAACCGCTTACGAAGCACTCCACCCCACCGGCCCGAAGAGCGACTACGCCTACCACACCGAAGCGATGGACCGCGCGATGGAAGGTGGTATCGACGACGTGGGCATCGGCGTACTGTTCGGTCTGAATACCTACCGGTACGACTTCACGGGACTGCTCATGCACGCCGAGCACCTCGAAGCCCGCTTCGGCGTCGGTCCCCACACCATCAGCGTACCCCGCATCTGCCCGGCCGACGACATCGACACCAAGGACTTCCCGGATGCCATTTCGGACGAAATATTCCGCAAGATCGTCGCCGTGATCCGCATCGCCGTCCCTTATACGGGCATGATTATCTCGACCCGCGAATCGCAGCGCTCGCGCGAGCAGGTGTTGGAAATCGGCATTTCGCAGATCAGCGGCGGCTCGCGCACCAGCGTCGGCGGTTACGCCGGCACGACGCATGCCGAACAGGATTCCGCACAATTCGACGTGAGCGATCACCGCACGCTGGACGAAGTGGTGCGTTGGCTGCTGGAACTGGGCTACGTGCCGAGCTTCTGCACGGCCTGCTACCGCGAAGGCCGCACGGGCGACCGCTTCATGTCGCTGGCCAAGACCGGAAAGATCGCCAACTGCTGTACGCCCAACGCCCTGATGACCCTCAAGGAGTATCTCGAAGACTACGCATCGCCCGAAACCCGAACCCTGGGTGAAAAGATGATTGCGAAAGAGGTTCCGATGCTCCTCAACGAGCGTGTGCGCCGCATCACAGAGAAGAACCTCGCAGCGATCGCCGAAGGTAAACGGGATTTCCGCTTCTAAAAGTTTCGCACGATGAACGAGCAGACTCCCCGCGCCGAACGGCTGCATATCGCTTTCTACGGGCGGTGCAACAGCGGCAAGTCGTCGCTGATCAACGCCCTCACGGGCCAACAGAGCGCTGTCGTTTCCGCGACGCCGGGCACGACGACCGACCCCGTACTCAAGACGATGGAGATACACGGGCTGGGACCTTGCGTACTGATCGACACGCCGGGTTTCGACGATGAAGGCGACCTCGGCATACTGCGTGTGCAGCAAAGCCGCAAGATGCTGGAGAAGACCGACCTGGCCGTCCTTCTCCTCTCCGAAGCCGTGCCGCAGAACGACGAAATAGAATGGTTCCGACTCTTGGAAGAAAGGCATATTCCGACGGTAGTGGTACGCAGCAAGGCCGACTTGGTTGCCGGTATGCCCGATGCGGAGGCCGAAGCACTCTTCGGGCAACGGCCGCTCCGGGTCAGCGCCTCGAACAGCACGGGACTCGACGCCCTGCGCGAAGCCCTGATCCGCAACCTGCCCGAAGACTACAACCAGCCCGAAATCACGGGCAGCCTCGCCTCGGCAGGCGACGTGGTGATGCTCGTCATGCCGCAGGACATCCAGGCCCCCAAGGGACGCCTCATCCTCCCGCAAGTCCAGACGATCCGCGAGCTGCTCGATAAGAAGTGCCGCGTGGTCTGCTGTACCACCGACCAGATCGAAGGCACGCTCTCGTCGCTGGCCGCACCGCCGAAACTGATTATCACCGACTCGCAGGTTTTCTCGACTGTCTATGCGCAGAAGCCCGCCGCAAGCTTGCTGACTTCGTTCTCGGTGCTCTTCGCCCGTTACAAGGGCGACATCGACTACTTCGTGGAGAGCGCGGCAGCCATCGGACAGCTCCGTGAAGACTCCCGCGTGCTGATCGCCGAAGCCTGTACGCACGCTCCGGTGGGCGAAGACATCGGCCGGGTCAAAATTCCGGCCATGCTCCGCAAACGGATCGGACCCGCACTGCGGGTCAATGTGGTTGCCGGCACGGACTTTCCCGCCGACCTCACGCCCTACGACCTGGTGATCCACTGCGGCGCCTGTATGTTCAACCGGCGCCACGTATTGAGCCGCGTCGCCCAAGCCCGCGCCCAGCGCGTCCCGATGACCAACTACGGCGTGGCGATCGCTTACCTGCAAGGGATTCTCGACAAGATCGAATATTAAGCGGAAAACACCAATACAAAAGCGAGCCGTACAGTGAACTGTACGGCTCGCTCGTTATCGAAAACCGAAACTACTTCGGCAAATACTATTTCGCCTCCGACGGGAAATACTTCATATACTGTACGCGCTGGAACATGGCCGAAGTGTCGTTCTTGAAATTCAGACGCCCCCGGAACTCATCGAGCGAACCGAAACCCTGCCGCTCGGCCCAACGGTCGATGTACTCGTTCATTTCGGCAATGACTTCGAATCCCTTCTGGTGGATCGCCGTGCAGACCTGCACTGCCTCGGCTCCGCACAAAAGCGCTTTGACCGCAGCCTCGCCATCGTGCACGCCCGTCGAAACAGAAAGGTCCAACTGCGGCAACACGGCCGAGCAGATCGCCACCATACGCAGGACGTTGCGCAATTCCGTCGGCTCGCTGTAAGGCGAACTCTCCACGAAAGTCATCCGCTCGACATCCACGTCCGGCTCGAAGAAGCGGTTGAAGAAGACCACACCCCGGGCCCCGTAACCGAGCAAAGCGCTCGACAAGGCGAAGACATTGGTCAGGCGCATGGGCAGCTTCACCGAAACGGGAATCTTCACCGCACCGGCCACCCGGCCGACGATCTCCGCATAGTTCAACTCCAGTTCGCGGGCCTGGGCGTGAATGTCCGTAGGTTGGATGAAAATATTAAGCTCCAGCGCGGAAGCTCCGGCATCGGCCATCGCTGTAGCGTATTCGATCCAATCGCCTTTATCGGCCACGCAATTGATGCTGGCGATTACCGGAAGATCCGTCTTCGACCGAGCCTCCTGTACCAACCGGAGAAATCCGGCCTTGTAATCCTCGCCCAGATAGCGCTGCAAATAAACCTCCGCATCGCCGTAAGCCGAATCGGATACGGCGTCCAGCGCCGCCGCATGATGCAGGATCTGCTCCTCGAATATGGATTTGAGCACTACGGCACCGGCACCGCTCGCAGCGCACTGCTCGACGCTCTTGACATTAGAGGTATAGGGAGAACTGCTGACAATGATCGGACTCGGAAGATCCAGCCCCAGGTATTTTGCTCGCATCGTTTCTATGGATTTTTATGGTTTATTTTTCGAAAAATACGTAAAATTATGATTTTGTGCAAAAAGTTACCCAATCAATTTGAAATAGCGACTCTATCGGGGTAATCCATACAGGCGGTAGTTTCTTCTCAAAATACTAACAGACAGGGCTTCCCGGAATCCCAACGTTCGAACACCTGCTTTTCGCCCTACGCAGCGCGTAACATCAATGCGAATTTACCGTTTGAATACTTCAAGCCTGTAAAACAACGACTTCAACTGTTGCACTCATGGCTCGCACGGCCAGCCTACACTTGCATAAAACCGCAATGAAAAAACAAAAAGGAGTCGCACACACTGTGCAACTCCCTGACTTTCAAGTGGACCCAGAGGGGCATGATCCCACGACCTTCGGATTATGAGTCCGCTGCTCTAACCGACTGAGCTATGGGTCCTTTTGCATTCGGGAAAATCCGAATACGGACACAAAAATAGACATTTCGACCGGATTCACAAAATAAAAGCCCATTTTTTCATCGCCGCATACCCTCCTGCAACCGAAGCGATTGCCGGCTCTTTCCCCTTCCGTACAACAGAAATAAGAAGGCATCCCGGAACTTTCGGCATTGGCAATCGCCTCTGTACGGAAGATTTTTCTTCGGAAAATTAGCTAACTGGAAAAAATTTACTACCTTTGCTCCGCTTAAGCATCTAATTACAAACAAAACAAACGAAATGAAAAAAGGTATTCATCCCGAAAATTATCGTTTAGTGGCATTCAAAGACATGTCGAATGACCACGTGTTTTTGTGCAGGTCCGCCGTTTCGACAAAAGAAACCATCGAAGTGAACGGCGAAACCTATCCCGTGTATAAGATGGAAATTTCCAACACCTCGCACCCGTTCTACACTGGTAAGATGAAGTTGGTTGACACCGCTGGTCGCGTCGATAAGTTTATGAGCCGTTACGCAAAACGCTACGATAAGAAAGCCGCCAAATAGTTCGAAGGACCGTTTGACGCTTCAAAATAAAAAAGGATTCGCCTGGGGCGAATCCTTTTTTATTCTCCTTCGGCACCCGATTCTCACCGGTCCGCATTCGCCGGATGCCGCACACTCCGACCGTCGTCAAAAAGCGCAGGGGACATCCGCTTTATCCGGCCCGAAGCTGCCGACCGGAATCGGCAGCATACGCAAGATGGTACACGACCAATCATCCGGTCCGGCCCGAAACAGGACAAAAGAACTTTTACGGAAAAAATTTGGGGGTTTGCGGCACAAACATTACTTTTGTAATCTACTAAAATTACTGTTTTTATGGAATTCGAAGGTGTCGTATATAAAATCCTGCCCCTGACACAAGGTACGTCCGCCCGGGGAGAATGGCAGCGTCAGGACGTGGTTTTCGAGCTGCCCTCGGAATTTTCACGCAAAATCTGCGTCACGTTCTTCAACAAGCCGAGCGACGTGGCCAAACTCCGCGAAGGGGCTACCTATACGGTTTCGGTAAACGTCGAATCCCGCGAATATAACGGCCGCTGGTATACCGATGTGCGGGCATGGCGCCTGCAACCCAAAGAAACCGCTCAAAACGCCGGGATCCCGCCGATGCCCGACGCAGCCCCGCTCGAAGAGCCATCGTACAGTACTCCCGCAGCAGAAGTAGACGACCTGCCCTTTTAATTTTTCACGCACGAAGGCAGAAGCCATCCGCTCTCTAAAACAACAAAATAGCCGACCCTACAAAGGTCGGCTATTTTTCGGTCCCCGGGAGGCGACTACTTCTTCACCGGAAGAGCAGAGTTCGCTGCCTGAGTCGTCGCAGCCGCAGCTTCATCCGTTGTTGCCGGGGTCGTTTCCTCGACGAAAGGAATCACATCCTCCAACTCTACCTCGAATTTAAGAGCCGAATTAGGCAAGATATACTTACCGCGCGCCTGCCGACCATAAGCCAGTTCCGCAGGAATCCAAAGCGTTATCTTGCCGCCTTTGCCGATCAGCTTCAAACCTTCGGTCCAGCCGGGAATCACCTGTCCCAATTCGAACTCGACAGCTTCGTCCTTGTCATAACCTTCCGGATCTATCTGCTTGAGGTACTCCTTCATCTCTTCGGGCTTGTTCTCGAAATAGGAGCTGTCGAAAACCTGTCCCTTATAATTGGTTCCCGTGTAATGAACTTTCACCCGGTCGCGGGAGTCCGTCGGCATCAGGGTTTCATCGCCCTTCTTTTCGATCTTGTAAAGCAATCCCGATTCGGTTTTCTGAACGCCGGATTTCTTCTCGATCGAAGCGATCCACTCTTCATTGGCTTTCTTATTTTCGGCCGGACGAACTACCATAAACCAATTTTGCAAGAATTTGACAGCTTCCTGCTCGGTCATACGGGCTTCTTCACGGTTGCCGGTAATGTCTTTCAAGCCCTGACCAAACCAAACCAACTGAATCGGAAGGTCTTCTCCCAGCATATTGTTACCCAGATCGATACCGAAAGCATACGAAATGAACCGACGCTCCTCCTCGCTCTCGAACATCGCGGGATCGGCCAACGACTCTTCGGGTGTCTTCAGCGAATCGGGAGTCATCGCGTTCTTCTTGGCAATAGCCTGAGCGCGTTCCGGACGCGTAACCATAAAGAACGTGCGCAATGTATCGAGTGCCTCTGGATGCGTCATTTTTGCCGTTCCGAGGGCACCTTCGGTCACACCTTCGGTCATCGCGTCGAAATCGAAGGGAATATCCGACATCATCCGGTTGAGTCCCGCTCCGACGTTATTACCCAAAGCGTACGACAAAGAGTCGAACTGCGACTTGCTGCCCATCGTGATCGAACCGTTGCTGCGGCTGCACGAGGCGAAAATTACGGCACCGGCCAACAGTGCCATGAAACACAATGTTCTTTTCATCTTGTTGATATAATTATGTATTAAATTGTTATTTCCGTTTCGATAACTGCACAAATATATAAAGAACTCGCAAAAAAACGGCAAAATTTGGATAAATAAAGTAAGTGTTTGGTATTGAGGAGAGTTAAGCCAAATTCTTCTATACCTTTCCAAATCGCTAAAATGCAGGATAATGAAAGGTTAAGAGAAAGATTTGCTACTTATCCGTTGCCTTTTTTAGCCCCGGATAATCCGGCAAAATAACGCTTGACCACCTGCGGTTTTACCGTTCACCATGCAAAGAACCCTATATTTTGCTCGTAAAGATAACCGTTTTTTTCCGTTTTTCATGGAAATACAGGTTATGTTACCGGCATCCGGGGTTTTATTCTTTGTTCCGCTATAATTTTCATAACTGTAAATAACTCTATATCAAGTAATTTTGCAACATAAAAAAATAGAGTTATGAAACAGACGGATGTAACGGTTACGTTCTACCTCAAAAAGAGCGAAATGAATGACGAGGGACATTGCCCGGTCATGGCGAAACTTGTTGTCGGCAAATTTTCAGAAGCGGCTTTTAGCGCGAAAATGTCCGTACCCGCTGCACTGTGGGCATCCGGACGTGCCACGGGTAAAAGTAACGCCGCGCGGGAAATCAACCGGCAACTGGACGATTTGCGAGCTTCAGCCATTTCCATTTATGCCGAACTGTCAGCCACCCGTGAGAATGTAACGGCTGAAGAAATAAGGAATCTGTTGTTGGGGACAGCTTTCGGGCAGGAAACCCTGTTGGGTTATTTCCGGACGTTCATCGAACATTTCGAAAAACGTGTCGGCGTGAACCGGGAAAAGGGAACAGCGCAATCTTACCGCTATGCTTGTAACTGTGTGGCCGCTTTCATCCAGGAGAAATACAAGTTGTCGGATGTTCCTTTCACGGCCCTGAACCGTTCATTCATCGACAACTATGACCTCTACCTACGCACGGAGCGCCGCTTTGCCCTGGGAACTATCGTGTTGCTTGTCACACGGTTGAACACGATTGTCGGGGAAGCCATCGCGGAAGGGATTATCACTGCCGACCCGTTCGCGGGTTATGAAGCCGAACATCCCGAGCGGGAACAGAAATACCTTACCGCCGTGGAGTTACAACGGCTGATGACCACACCCCTGCACGACCCGAAACTCTACCATATCCGCGACCTGTTCCTCTTCTCCTGCTACACGGGTATCCCTTACGGGGACATGTGCCGCCTGACGACGGAGGATCTGGAAGTGGCCGAGGACGGTGAGGTATGGATCAAGACCGCCCGCAAGAAGACGAAAATCGACTATGAAGTGCCGTTGCTCGACATACCGTTGCTCATCCTCGACAAGTACCGGGATATGGCCCCGGAAGGAAAACTGCTGCCGATGTACAGCAACAACGAACTCAACCGGACGCTGAAACGTATTGCCGCCATTTGCGGAATTGAACGGAAGCTCGTCTTTCACTGCGGACGCCATACCTACGCCACCGAGATCACGCTTTCGCATGGTGTCCCGCTTGAAACCGTCAGTAAAATGCTGGGGCATAGCCGCATTTCCACGACGCAGATTTACGCCAAAGTGACCGATGACAAGATCGACATGGATACCCGGTCTTTAGAGGAAAAGATTGCCGGCCGCTTCTCCGTAGCTATTTAATCTATCATTGACAATCAAATTCACAACGATTATGGAACCGAATAATAAAGAGATAAAACGTCGCAGCACGTTCTCCCTGCTGTTCTACATCAACCGCACGAAAGTCCGCAAGGACGGAACATGTAAATTGTTATGCAAGGTAAGCATCGATGCCAAGTCGGCCCCGATCAATATCAACGCGTTTGTCGAGCCATCGCTTTGGAATCCGGAAACCAAAAGGGCGAACGGACGAAGCGAGAACGCCCGAACGGTAAACCTGGCAATAGAGAAACTGACCGAAAAAATCACCGGACATTACCGTCATATTCGTAAAAGCCTCGGTTTCGTGACGGCCGAGCTGGTCAAAAACGCCGTGGAAGGAATCGGGCAGAAACCGTTCACCCTCCTTGCCTTGTTCCGCGAGCATAACGAGGAGTTCCGCAAGCGTGTCGGCGTGGATCGCAAGGAAGAAACCTATGAAAGTTACGAGAACTCCTATAATATTTTAGCCTCCTTCGTGAAAAAAAGGAAGGAAAAGGAGGATGTAGCGTTGCGGAGCCTTGACCGGGAGTTCTACGATGATTTTGAAATATTCCTGCGTACAGATCGTGAAATGAAACCCAAGACAGTACACGAGCATCTTTACCGGTTGAAGAAAATGACCAAGCGGGCTGTCAGTCAGGGTACACTCCGGCGCGACCCTTACGGGAAGCTGCACCCGGAACTGCCCCGGCGCAAGAGCCGCCATTTGAAACTCGAAGACCTCAAAAAGCTGATGGAAACTCCCGTCGATAAACCCAACCTCCAGCGGGTGCGGGACTGGTTTCTCTTCGCTACCTTCACGGGGTTGTCCTACGCCGACCTGAAACGCTTGTCCGAAAAAGACATCACGCAGTCGGACGACGGAACGTACTGGATACACATCCGGCGCCAGAAGACCGAAACGCCCTCGGCCATCCGCCTGCTGAACGTGCCGTTGCAGATCATCGAGAAATACCGCCACGAGCGTAAAAGCGACAGGATTTTCAATCTCTATTGCCGGGGGTATCTCATCAAGCTCACCAGAGAACTGGGACGGACATACGGCTTCGACATGACCTTTCACAAGGCGAGGCACAATTTCGGGACACATATCACGCTCTCGTTGGGTGTGCCTATCGAAACTGTCAGCCGCATGATGGGACACAAGAGCATTTCCACCACGCAGATTTACGCCAAAGTGACCGACCGCAAGGTGGACGAGGACATGAAACGGCTGAAAGAACAGACCAAAGGCCGGAAAATAAATCTCTACGAGGAGGACGAACCGGAAACGGCAGATATTATAACGGTAAACGGTTGAACAGTATAACAAAATTGATAAATTTGTATGACTATGACGACAAGAGAACCTATCAGCATTGAAAACGGGCGGGTGGAAATCCACACGCCGGAGAACCGTGTATGGCTCACGCGCCACCAGATTGCCGACCTGTTCGGAGTCTTCGTTCCTGCCGTGGGGAGCAACATCCGCTCCATACTCAAAAGCGGCATACTCTGTGAGGAGAGGGTTTACCGCCGGGAGCGCAACCGTGACGGCGGTATTGTCGAGCTGTATTCGCTCGAAATGATCGCCGCGCTGGCTTTCCGCTTAAAATCCGGGAATGCCGAAGCCTTCCGACGGTGGCTTGTCCGAAGGGCCACGACGACTGCTGTCGTCTGGCAGCTCCCCGGTATGAACACGATATTGAACTGAAAAAGAAGAACAGCCAAAACGTTGGCCGTTCTTCTTTTATACCCATTCCTGTCCCCCGATACATTTCTTCCGGGAATCTTCCAGGAATTTCTGTATCTCGGATTCCATGTATAGTACCTTGCCCTGAATCAAATAATAGGGAATGATCCGCGCCGTACGGTATTCCTGCAATGTACGCCTGCTGATTTTCAGCAGCCGGGACAATTCCTCGTCGGTGACGAACCGCTCTCCCTTGAGTGTCCGGCCTCCGGAGGATTCCAGTTTATCCAGTGCCTTGCCGGCCTTTTCCAAACGCCGGAAGAGATCCGCCACACGCGGATCGTGCTTGTCGATGAAATAATGGCTCATAACGCGGCGGTATTAGGATAGTGCGACGATTGCAGCAGTTTCCCGACATCTTCCGGTTTGTAGAAGATTTTGTGACGGATGCGGCTGAAAGGCAGCAACCCTTTCTCCCGGTAGGTTTGCAGGGTACGTTTCGATATACCCAGCACGTCACAGACATCCTGGTTGTCCAGCCATTTTTTCAAACTCACGTCCTCTTGCCTGCGGCATAACGCCTCGGCTTTTCTTTCAATGGCTTCCACGTGCCCTGCCAGCGCGTCGAAAGCCTTCACGTCCATACTTATTATTTCCATGTTCTGTTTCATTTTTTGTTTCCCGGATGCCCAAAAGTACACAAATGGACAGTATCTTGTTATCAGCCAGTGGCATATGGACGTATCCGTCTTAAAAGTGGCAGCGAGTGGCGCCACGTCCGGCGGAAACGATCCTCCGCCGATACGGGATCGGCACGCTCCGATACGCCAATCGCCCGTGAAAGGAAATGTTCGCGGGCGATTTATCATTCCATGCAGGGTGAGCCGTGAACCGACTTTCTCGAGCGTTCACGGCATATCGTTTTCTCCCCGTTTCTCTCCCATAACCTTTTCCTCTCTTTTTTTCATGCCGCGGAGCGCGGTATGGAAATCTGTTGTCAGTAGCAAAGGTAGTTACGGGGCTCACGCTGCTGCAAGATCGGGCCGCGGGGCGGTTTGCCGCAAAATCTTCCTCTTTCCCTGCGGGCGAGCGTATTTTCCGACAAAATCTTGCAGCAGCTATCCCCGACACCTTTTGATGCTACCGAAACAGATTCCATCCATACCGGCTCCGCTACGGCATAAAAAAAAAGTCAAAGGTTATGAGAAACGAAGAGAAAAATAAATGGAAACAGAAATCCTCCAACCTTCCACTTGGCATAAAGGCAAAGGTCGGGTTGGCGGTAAAGGTCGGGGCGGTGGCTTTGGGCTTCCACGTGTGGGGTATCGACTTTATTTGGGTCGTTTTGGGCTTCACGTTCTGTTATGACATCCTGCGGGGCATTTTCTCCTGCCTTGTTTCTCTCGTGGCTCTAATCGGCTTTTTCTATTTCCTATTCACTCACATCTTCTAAATTATTACAGGTATGACAAAGTACATTTCATTATTCGGAGCGACTACCACGGACACGCAGGTGCAGGTAGTCAAGGAAAACCAGGTTATCATCGGTATCGGTGCGGGTGCGAGCAGAAAGCGTTACGTCGTTTACAAGGTGGAACACACCGCCCGTGGCTACGTGTACCACATGGTCGATACCGAAACAAAGGAAATCAGCCAAACGGACATTCTGCGACCCCTCTCGCAAACATTCGGTATCGGCAGGTACTACGACGACGTGAACCCCGAGTTCATGGACGCTTTCGAGGTGGCTTTGCTCGTGAGGCAGGCGGAAGAGCAAGCCACGGCGCAGGCCATCGCCGCCGCCAAAGAGAAAGCCGAGCATGACCGCATAGCGGAAATAGGGGCGCAGAGGTTACGCCGCATCATGCCCGAAGGGGTGCAGGGCGTAATCATCGCCGAACTCAACGAAACGGAATACACTGACCCCTCTTACGAGTGTTCGACCACCCGAAGCGTGCGTACCGTCATTCTCGGCTTTTCGGCCACCTCCCGCAACGGCTTCGGGGAGTTGAGAAAGGCGGCGGCCAATTTCCCGCAAACGGCGCACCTCTCCGAATACGACCCCAAGAACGAACACCGCTATCCCGTTTTCACGCTCGGCAAAAGTCCGAAATACGGGTGGAGTGTCTGCAAACTGACCCACTACACCCGTGAAGGGTACATCGACAGGCTGGCATATATCGCAGGAAACGAGGAGAATATATGTCTGCCCGAGCCGAAAGACGAAAAACGGGCGGAACGCACTGAAACGAGCGTGCAAGGCGGGTTTATCATCGTGGACTATTCCGAGAAGGCGATAGCCGTATTCGGGGACACCAAGCCCGTCAAGGACGCCCTTCACGCACTCGGGGGACGCTTCAACGCACGGCTGACGCATGACGGGCAGAAGAAAGCGGGATGGATTTTCCAAAAGACCAAAGAGGACGAGGTGCGACGGCTTCTCGGAAAGGACGAATAAATGTTGAACACGGGGCGGCTCGCCGCCCCACAATACCAAAAAATCATGGCACAAGGAACAGATTATTTCAAACTGACGATACAGAACTATCTCGACGCACGAGCACGGGAGGACGAACTTTTCGCACCCCGATACGCCAACCCGAAAAAGAACATTGACGATTGCTGCACTTTCATCATCAACCAAGTACGGCAGAGCGGTTGCAACGGGTTTGCCGACGAGGAAATATACTCTATGGCACTCCACTATTACGACGAGGAGGACATCGACATCGGCAAACCCGTCAGTTGCAAGGTAGTGGTCAATCACACCGTTGAACTGACCGAGGAGGAAAAAGCCGAGGCACGGCGGAACGCCATACGGAAGGCCGAGAGCGAAGCCTACGCCAAGTTGGCGAAAGCCAAGTCCAAACCCAAGAAAATCGAAGATAACAAACTAATGCCCAGTCTATTTTAGTTATGAAACCGAGAACAAAATTCCAACAGAACGTCGTGGCGGCAAGCAAACACCTGCCGCCGCTTACCCCCGCACAAATCGAATGGGGGTACAAGAACTGCATCGAGCATATCGGACGCCGCACGCCGAAAGGACTTATCACCTGCACCGAGTGCGGCCACACGTGGCAGAGCGAAAACGGAGAACTCACGGACAATCTGTTAGGGTGCGAGTGTCCGCACTGCCACACCACGCTGAAAGTGGAAACCACCCTGCGCCGCAAGTTCAACGATTACGAGTATTTGTGCATCGTAACCCGCTGCAAGGGTTTTCAAGTCCTGCGCTTCGTCTATATCGAGTGTTGGGCGAAAGTGGGACAGACGCCCGTTTACACCCATATCGAAGCCGTACAGCGGTGGATTGCCCCCGACGGACGCTCCGCAACCTTCGCACGGCTGCGCCCGATGGGCTTCTTCGTTCACGGGTGGAGTTGGTCGAGCGCATTGGAACTGCGGGCGGAGAACGACGGGAAATACAACATCACGCCCACACGCATCTATCCCCGGCAACGGCTTATCCCCGAACTGCGCCGAAGCGGCTACGGCAAACAACTCCCCGATGTAACCCCTTTCGACCTTATCCACCTGCTGCTCTCGGAGAACAAGGCCGAAACGCTGCTTAAAGCGGGACAAACGGCACTCGTGCGATTTTTCGCCCGTTCCTCCCGCAATATCGCAGACTATTTGCCGGCCATCCGTATCGCCATCCGTAACGGGTACGCTATCGGGAAACCGACGGAATGGTGCGACTACATCGACCTGCTGCGATTTTTCGGGAAAGACCTGCATAACGCCCATTTCGTGTGTCCCGCAGACCTGCCCGCAGCGCATGACCTCTACATGGCAAAAAAACGGCGGCACATGCAAATGGAACGGCGGCAGGAGGAACGGCGCAAGGCGTTGGAACAGGAAGCCTCGTTTGTCGAAGCCAAAGGGCGGTTTTTCGGAGTGGAGTTTTCCGACGGGGAAATCTGCATCAAGGTGTTGGACAGCGTTGAAGCCATACGGCAGGAGGGCGAGGCCATGCACCACTGCGTGTTTACCAACGAATACTATCTGAAAGCCGACTCGCTCATACTCTCGGCCACAATCGACGGCAAACGTATCGAAACGATAGAGGTGTCCCTAAAACGCATGGAGGTCGTGCAGAGCCGTGGCGTGTGTAACAAGAATACCCCATACCACGGGCAAATACTGAAACTGATGAAGGGGAACATGTCCCTTATACGGAAACGAATGACAGCATAAAAATCGGGGCGGCGAAAGCCGCCCTACAAAAAAAACATAACAATGAAAATCATCTATAAAAGCTACATGGCACGCCCGCTCAAACCCTTCGGGGAGTGGGATTGGGAAGTTCGGGAAGCAGTCAAGACCGCCCTTGCGCTCGTCGAGGGGAAAAACGGGTTCAAAACCCATTCCGAGATATGGCGAAGGTGCAACCTCGTCATTACCGTGGGACACAACATCTACACCACGAGTATCGAGATACGACCACCCGAGCAGGACGTGATACGCCGTAGGAGCAACTGGCATAACGGCTACGCCTACTACTGCAACGGCGTGTTCTGGGCGAACATGAGCAGGGTTAGAGTGGAACTTGTCTGATTAAAAAATTTCGGGGCGGCAAAAGCCGCCCGTAAAAAGCGAGAATATGAAAACGAATGAAGTAAACAAGGAAATCTCCTATGAAACGCTGCTCGTAACCTTCGGCGAGGGTATCGGGCGGCTCAACACCATGTTCGACGACCCGCAGGTGTGGGGCGTTGCCACGCTGAAGCAGTGGATCGACGGGTATGAAACTACGCGCTTCACCGAAATCGACGACCGAACGGCGGTTATCACATCCGAATACAACATGGACAGCGTGAAGGAATGGCTGCAAAAGAACACACCGATTATCAACCTGGAAAAACGATAAAATCATGCGCAAGTACAAATTATTCATCGGCTACCGGCTGCTGGGAGAGTTTTCCGGTATATGGGAAGCCAAAAATTTCGCCGCTGAAAGCGGCATGAGCGGAATTTTCTCGCTCGTGGGAGAAAATTACCGGGACAGTTGGTACGAACCCAAAAAACAAGAAAAGAATGGAAACAAAGATTAAAGACATCACGGGAGCGGAAATAACCGTTACCGACTTAAAAGAGGCGGTACGCCAATGCCGGGAGTGCCTCGCAAGTCCCTACCTGATGCCCTCGGGGCATACCGTGGGGGAAAACCATGCCTACATGTTGCGGCAACTGCTCGCCCTGCAAAGGCGGAAACGGGAACACGGCAGGCAACGGCCGTGAAAATACGACGCGAAAAAAATCGGACGATAACAACCGTCCGATTTTTTTGTTTCCCGTCAATCGACCGCCGTATGGTCGCCCAGCTTCCCGTGCAGTTCACGCCCGATATGTCCGGCAATGCCACGGGGAGAAATTTCAGAGATTGAACCCCACCCGCCATGCGTGTATATGCACGTCTTGAGCGGTTCGGTACGGGAAAGGTAGAACAGATAGCCGTTGCGGAGCAGGATGCCCACGAACACCGAGCCGACCTCGATGTCGGCGATCTCGTCAAAACGTATCTTCCCGTCATTGTATAATACTGCCGTGCCATCCGCATCGGGAATGACGAACAGATCGTCTTCCATGACAATCCCGTGCAACTCGATTAGCGACCCCAGGCATTCACTCGCCGATACCCGGTCGTAATCACCCTTTACCTCATTTGTCGATTTCGTTTCCATATCGCTTTTCTTTAGGTTCAGACAAATACCATACGAAAAAGGCGTGAGAATACGTTAAATACCGGCATTGAGGTACAGCCAAGCACCCATCCACTCGATAGATAATTTCTCCCCACGCCGCTATCGCATACGCTTGACGCATATAGACACGACGATGAAGAAGAGAACTACCCATTATTTTGCGAGCGGATTAAAATTTGGCTGTTTTCAATGCCCCACCATAATGTGTTCCTTCCGTATGTAAATCGCCCGGCGGCACGCCGCCGGAGGATTCGATTGCAAATATAACGATTTCATCCGGGTATCGGCGACAACACGTGCGATTTTTAACAACCTTCCTGCCAAAGAACTACCCGCCGTCCTACAATTTCGGCCCCCGGGCGGGTTTGCGGGGCGCGACCTTCGGCTGCGCCTTCTTCTCCCTGGGCGGTTCGACGATCCGCAGTTTGAGTTTCTCCGTCTTACGGTCGTAACGCACCTCGCAGCAGTCAATCTCACCCGCAACCGACGTCCACACGTTGTTCACACGCACCGCGCCGCCCGAGTAGAGGGTCTTGTATTGTTCGTATTCGAGCGGCTGCCGCAATTTCGCGTCCACCTGACGGTGGAACGAATAGATATTACGTCCCTTTGCTATCTCGTCGGGAACGTAAACCCGCAACTCGGGATGGGTGGCCTCGGCATAGAGGCACAGATCCGCCGTGCGAAGCTCCCTCGGAACCCACTGGATCATCCTCGGGTCGCCCCGCACGGCCGTATCGGCCACGAGCGGCGTGATGGCCGTCTGGGGAATGTCGTACAGCACCCCCGCATCCTTGCGAACGGCCTCCAACGCCACCTCCTCCGTTACAAGCCGGCGGTTCAGGTGCAGGACACTCATCAACCGGTGTATCTTTTGCGGGTCGTCCTGCTCGCGGAACACCTGCAAGACCAGGGCGGGGTCGCTCAACGCGCTGATAACCGAGAAATCGGTTTTGTCCTTCCCGTAGGTACGCTCGAAAGCCTCCCGGCTCATCTCCGGCGTCCGGGCTTCGCGGGGGACGCCTTTCAGGTTTTGCGGGTTCTCCCGCACCAGGCTCATGTATAGATCCGGGCTTTTCATGCTCTCGGGCAGGTGGGCGATGGCATAGGGACTGCGCCGTATGGCCTCCATGCACAACTCCGGCGTTTTCCACTTCTCGGGGACATATTGCAGGTAGCTCCCGTCGTGCCCGACGGCCCGGCGGCACATCTCCTCGTTCTTGGCGTGGTCGGGAAGGTTGTAGAACAGCTCCGGCTCCAGGGCGAAGATCTCCCGGGCCACCCTCGGCGTGACGTGTGCCGGGTTCATGTGCTGCAAAAAATCGAAGGTCTTCTCGTAATTCGTGCAATAGAACCCCAACGCCTTCATGTGTATATCCTCGAAAGGGATATAGCGGAGGACACGCAGGTCGTCGGCACGGATCAACGCCCGGTTGCAGACCTCCGGCGTGAGCTGTTCGGGGTTGAAAAAGCGGATGGCCAGGGGATCGCGCTCCAGCGCTATCTCGCACAGACGGTCGGTTTTCAGATGCTTCGGAACGTACTCCAGCGCCAGGTAGTTCGAGGACACGGCGGCCTCGCAGACCCGTTCCGTGCGTAACTCCTCCGGCACTTCATGGAGCAGGATGCCGTCCCCACTGACGGCACGCAGGCAGACTGCCTCCGTGCGCAGTTCCACCGGCACGAGCGAAAGGCAGGACGCGTCCATCCCCACGCCGTGAAGGGCCAGTTCCCCGGTCATGACCTCCGGGGCAATGGAGGCGAAAATCTCGAACTTGTCCACGAACGACATCCCGAATTTTTTCAGCCCTTCCAGGCATATATCGGGATACGGAATGTAAGGGAGTATCTTGTAATCGGCACTGTCCACCGCTTTCAACGCCGCACGGCATATTTGCGGCGTCCTCAATTCCCCGGGAACGGCCTCCAGCACCAGGCCGTTGCGCTTCACGGCCGCCATGCACAGTTCGGGGGTCTTCAACCCCTCCGGAACGTAATACAGCGCGTAGCTGTTGCTATCGACGGCGGCACGGCACATTTTCGGTGTCTTCAGACGGTCAGGGACGAATTTCAGTGTTTCGCCCCGGTGGCCGGCCGCGGCAAGACAAAGTTCCGGCGTTTTCATCGCTTCGGGAACGAACTCGATGTTGAAAGCCGATTTCTTGATGGCGAAACGGCAGACTTCCGCCGTTTTCCGATCCTCGGGCAGCGTCTCGAAAAGGTTCTCACGCCACGGGTTCTCGTACACCCCCGTATCGAGATAGGCTATATCTATTCTCTCTTGCTCTGTCATGGTTTTCAGTATTTATGGAAAGCGCCCGGGTGACGGGCGCCTCTCTTGGTTAGACATATTCCGTTATCGTTCCGTTTCCTCCGTCCCGTTCTCGCTCTGGAACGTGAAGGAGGTCTTCACGACCTGACCCGTGTTGTCCTCGACATAGACGTCGATGGCCTGCTGGTCATCGCTGCGCGATGTGTAATAGAGGCGGAACACCTCACGGTCGAGCGGATAGCGGTCGTTGGGCAGGAACACCGTACCGTCGTCCATCCTCAACTCACCGCGCCCGTCGGGCTGGAAATAGCGGATCGTGTAACGCGCGCCGTCATATCTCCCCTCCCGCACGAGCGTGCAGCGGATTTCAGCGGTTTCACCAACGGAGATTCGCTTCTGAACGGGCATCGTTTCCAGAGAGAACGTGTACGCCTGCTGTATATCCAGCCCGTTGTCGCAGGATGCGCATAAAAGACCCAGGGCGGCGATCCAGACCGCCAGGGCCAATATCTTTTTCATCTTTTTCATGTCGCTTGCAAGTTTAATGGATTATGAATTTCACGCCCAGGCCGAACTGCGCGTGGAAATGTCCCGTTGTAGTGCCCCATAGGATACGCTCACGCCCCGTCAGCGAGAGGATAATCCTGTCGGTCAGGTACGCATCGACCTCCAGCGTGACGGCCCCGCCATAGAGGAAACGGTCGCGGTGGCGGAGCGTAGAGCCGTCATAGAGCCGCCTCTCGCCCCGGTTCACGCTCTCGTAACCGGCCAGCGCCGAGCCGCCGAGGTAGAAGAAAAAAGTCCTGGACGGGTCGGCGAGGAACTTGTAATAGTAACCTCCCTCGGCCGTGAACTGCGCCACCGGGATACGTTCCGACTTGTAGGGGTAATAACGGTTCAGGAACTCCGCGCCGAACACCCACTTGTCGGCATTCTTCGCGTAGCGGCTCATGGCCAGCCCGAACCAGTAGCCCGTTTCGCTGCGGCTGTCCCGGGTATAGAAGCCGTCGGCCATGCCTCCCCGTATTTCCAGCCCGCGCATGGCGGGCAGGGCACGCTGGGCGTGCGCCCCGTCCGAAAGGAGGAGGCATAACCCCAGCGTGAGAATGAATATCGCCCGTTTCATATCACTTTACCTTTAACTCGTTGATAACACGTGCGCGCACCAGGTCGGCATTCTCCACCGTGAAAGTCTGGTGTCGCCCGCCTTGCTGCTCGTGCAGTTCCACGACCAGCTGCTTGTCGTCGGCCAGCGTGAACTTCGGGAGCGTGAAGACCATGCGCTCGGTACGCTTGCCGCCGATGACCTGCACGTTGTTGTACGCACGCACGGGCCATACGACCTGCTCCTGGATGGCCGTGCGTTTGGCCACCTTCTTGTCCGTAATCTTGAACGTCAGGTAGTCCACGTTGAAAGGCACGTTGGAGGAGTTTTTCAGTTGGAGGTGGAAATAAAGCAGGTCGTTATGCACGTAGATACCTTTGAGGAGGTATTGTACCCCGAAACGCTTGCAACCGATATGCTTGATCTCGCGGCGGTCATTCTTGTAAATGGACTGCATGATCAGTTTGACCAGCAGCGGAGATTCGCATCCCAACTCCTGCAAATAGATGTCCAGCGCGTTATTGGGGCGGTTTACCGCCTCCCCGTCATGCAGGAAGTCCGCCATCTCGACCGACAGTTTCACCGGCTCGTCGGCATACTTGACATTGAAGCTGTAATAGGCCCCGTCCTCGGTAATGACCGAAAGGTTGCTCTCGCGCGAGAAATCACGCAGGGCCGCCTTTACACGCAGCACGTTTTCCGTGCCGTCGGCTTTCGCCGCCAGAAGATCCGAAGACCCCAGATCGACGTAACGGATGGCCGAGGGGAAAATCACATGAACGGTCTTGCTGAACGTCACCTCCAGCGCGTAGGGCGGGATAACCCGGTTGAAGGTCAGCGGACGGGTAAGACCGTCGTACAAATCGCCCGTGGAGGGCTTTTCCTGCGCGTGGGCAGCGAACATGCACCCGATAAAAGCGAGTGCCAGAAGAATCTTTTTCATACTCGATAAATTTTTGATTGTTGATAAAAATGGATTTTTTCAGTGGTGTACGGAAGTACGTCGTTTGTACCCTTATTGAAGGGGCGGGAGCAGCAGGACGCTGTAACCGGCCTTGAGCGTGACCTTGACCGAGCGCATCTTCTTGCTCACGTATTGCGACACGCCCTGGATGGCGCTGCGCCCCAGGTCGGAGAGCAGTTGCGAACCGGCATCGTCCGTGATCGTGATACTGCTGCCCATGCCCGCGCCCATATTGGCGGCGATCTCCTTCACGGCATTGAGTTCTTCCGACCCCGGCACGGGAATACCCTCGTTGCCGTTCGTGTCATAGACCGACAGATCGACCGGAACGACCGCCCCGCCGTGCTGGACAGCGCTGACCTTGACCGTCAGCCGTTCACCGTTGATCCTCGCCGCCCCCGTTACGGGCGTACCCGAGGGGATGAGCAGATCTCCCGCCATCATCGGTTCCAGCAGCCGGAAAGTAACCTCCCCGCCATCGGTGAGCGTCACGGTTTGCTGCACGGCGGCACGGATACTGTTGCGCTCGGGCTCGCGAAGGTCGCTCCCCACCGTGTTGAAACCCCAGTTCCGGGGCTTGACGAACTCACGGGCGAAGACCGAATCGGGCAGCGGGGCGGCAAGCAGCGACACGATGTTACGGCGCACCTGGCGCACGGGCTGCACGGAAGCCTTGCCGGAAACGGAGGCTTTCTGACGCGGGGCTTCAGGGGCCTGACCGCCGTTCATGTAGCGGGCGGCGATCTCGTAGGACTTCTCCAGCAGCGCCACCTGCTCCTCCTGGGCCGTTTTCTGCGCCTGCTGTTCTTCCAGGCGGCGTTCCAGTTCCTCGATGCGGGCCTGCATCTCGCGCTCTTCCCCCGTTTCACCGGCGGTGTCCTCGTAGAAACTGCCTAACTGGCGGTTGATGTCGGCATAGGCGGCACGGGAAGTCCGGAAAGCTCCCGACGAACCGCCGGCAGGGCCGGAAGACTTATCCGGCACGGCAGCGGGCATGACGGGCTCTTCCTCCTCGTCCTCCATCCCGAACGCGAAATCCTGCAAGGAGCGCATCTTTTCCCGCTCCCTGCGCCGCATCTCCTCCTGCACGTAGGCATCACGCTTGTCCGAGAGGATACCCTCCGATTCCGGGGTCGGCAGCTCCGTGTTGAAACCCGCCGAAGGCTCCTCCCGTTCTTTTTCGCCGGGGGAGAAGATCAGCCACATGCACCCGGCAAAGGCCAGGAAAAAGAGCGGGAAGACCACCATCTTCTTCCGCATCTGTATCTGCCGGGGCGTGAGTTCCTTTTTCCCCGCCTCCGGCCGTTTATTCTGTTTTTCGTTCGTCGTCATAATTGAAATCTTTTAGATGTTTTACACTGTCGGCCTCCTGCCGTTGTCTTAATTCCAGCTCCAGCCGCTCGATATGCCGTATCTGCATCCGTTCCCCGGCTCCCTTGCCGAAGCGGTAGATGGAAGACACGGTAAAGTAGAGCGACAAGACGGAAAAGAACAAGAGCAGCGTGAGGATCACGATAATCCGCTTATCGGGCGAGAGCGCCCCGCAAGCGCGGCGCAGGAGGTCTTCGACCCACTCCCCGAAAGCCTTTATTCTCTTCTTTGCCATAGCCTTATCTTTTTAATGTACGTAAATCGCGGTTCTCCAGAATCTCGAATTTCTCCATGATGAAACCCTGCGGGTTATTGTCCGAACGCCCCGAGTTGATCAGCTCGCAGCGCGTGACCAGCGAACGCTCGGTGATGTTGCTCTCGCGGACAATCATTTGCCGGGCATAGGTCATGGCCCGGTAGGGATAGGCGTTGAAGTCGCACACCACGGAGTCCACCTCGATACGCTGGCTGATGTTCCCCGACACCACACGGTTGTAGTAACCTTTCTCCTGCATGTCCTGGTAATAGGCGAAGGCACTCTTATCGACCAGGAACAGCGCGCGGTTGATGTTGCTTTCGATGGCTGCACGGTCGGGCGAGAGGGTAAAGAACAACTCGTGAAAACGCCGGATATGTTCGCGCGCCTCCACGGGGCGGTTCTGGCTCAAATCCTGCGAGAGCGCCAGCATCAGCGACTTGCCCCCGTCCAGGACGTAGATCTTCTCGCGCTGCTTTTCGGCGAAACGGAAGCTCGCGACCACGCTGAACACGGATACCAGCGCGCACAGGCAGAGGAACACGATACCGAAAAGCCGAATCTGCCTGAAACTTGTTTCGATGTTTTTTAATGACTTGAATTCCATTGTCCAAATTGTTATGAATGATTACTGTTACCTTGTGTTGCCAGGTTGCGCCCGTTGGGGGCACTGCCCGAAGCCGGGCCACCGCCGCCGTTACCGGAGGAGGAACCGCCACCGCCGCGACGCCCGAACGTGCGGCCGATCATGTTGCCGGCGATACCGCCCGCGACACCCGTGGCGAATGCCCCGGCCTTGTTGATACCGCCCATAGCCCCGCCGGCTCCGCCCGACTGGATCACCCACTCGGCAACGGTGGGGATCGTGAAATAGCCTATGATACCTATAATCAAAAAGATAATATAGACACCGCTGCCGCTGTCGGGAATGTAGTTGGGGTCTTGCAGGGCCAGGACGTCCGCCTGGAGCATCAACGTCTGGATCTTGGCCAGCACCGCGGAGAACAGGTCGGCGATGGGAAGCCAAAGGTACACGCTGATATAGCGGGAAATCCAGCTCGCGAGCGTCGAGTGGAAGCCGTCGTAAATGGAGAGGGCGAACGACAAGGGCCCCAGAATCGACAGCACGACTAAAAAGAATGTCCGCAGCGTGTCGATGGTAAGCCCCGCGGCGTTGAACAACAACTCGAAGAAGTCCCGGACAAGCTGCCGGAAACCGGCCTTGATGTCGTACCACGTGCGTTCGGCCCACATGCTGATAATCTCGCCCAAATCCGTGATACCCATATCCGCAAGCCGTTGTTCATACACCTCGTCGTCCACTAACCAAGCCTTGCCCTCGCGCCTGCGGGCCTCGGCTTCCAAATCGTCCTTCTGTTGCTGGTATGCCTGCAAATCCAACGTCTGCCCCTCCAGTATGGCGTGCGTGCCCTGCACCACGGGCGACATCACGGCGTTGATCGTCCCCAGAACCACGGTGGGAAAGAACATCACGCACAAGCCGATGGCGAAAGGCCGCAGGAGCGGGAACACGTCGATAGGCTCCGCATTGGCCAGTGCCTTCCATACCCGGTAAGCCACGTAAAAGAGCGCACCCAGGCCGGCGATACCTTTCGCCACCCCGATCATGTCGCCGCATAGCGGCATCATCTCCTGATACAGGTTCCGGAGAACCTGGTGTAAATTGTCGAAATCCATGACTGCCTCCGTTTTCAGGTTACCAATATCTGTCGTTCGGGTTCCCGTAAAGTGCCAGCACCCGGTGCGCGTCGCCCTTTTCGCGGCCGCGGATGAAGGACACGGAGATGGTCTTGCGCGTGTAATAGCGCGTGAGGTTGCGGTACTCCAGCATCTTCGTGTAAACCTGATCCACCACGTCCATCCGCTCCTTGTCCGAGAGCGAGAGGCCGTTGCCGCCGGTTATGACCGTCTTGAGTTCCGCCACCAGCGCGCCGCCCTCCTCCAGCAGCCGGGCGTAACCCGCCGAGATCGCCGCCAGCTCGTCCACCGTGAAGTTCGGGTCTGAAACCATACGGTTGAATCCCGAGGTGTAGATTTCCGTGATCTCGCTGACCATTTCGAGCGTCAGCTTCACCTTCCGGGCATCCTTGATGATGTTATGCACCGATTTGAGGGCGTCGTAGTAAGCCTTGCTCTGGTTATAAATCTTGATACTCTCTTGCAGCGACTTGACCATGTTGGTCGCCGTGGTCGAGCTTTGAACCGCGCTCTTGATGTTCTGAACGAGGTTCGACGGGTCGATGACCGTCCACTGCGCTTTTGCCTGGTACGTGAAGCAAAGAAGCCCCACGAACAGCGTTAAAATCAATCGTTTCATCCTTTTCATTATTTAATTCGTGAATACTTGGGCGGTCATTCCGACGCCCGGTAATAATCCCCGTAGGCGGAGAGCTGGAGCACCTCGCGCCCCGCATCGTAGGCCAGGGCGACATACCCGTAGAGGTCGAAGTAACGGATGCCTCCCCAATACTTCCTCACGGGACGGGAGAAGCGTGTCCCGTCCTTGTAGGACACCTCCACGTAAAAACCGCCGCCCCGGCGTCCCGGGTTGCGGTAGATGCGAACCCGGGGAGAACCCGAGCGGCTTTCCCACTCGCCCGCCACCTCGTACAGCGCGAAGTCCAAACGCGCCGCCGTGGGGTCTGATCCGATACACTTGCGATACATGGCCTGCCCTCCCTTTAACGTTTGCCCTCGGCGAGCTGCCTGATCGCCAGTTCCATATCACCTCCCAGCTCGCCGGCAAGCCGCTGCACCTCCACTTTCTCCGTTTCCTCGGTCGTGTAGGCCAGGTACTCCGGGACGCTGACCTCCGTGGCATAGACCGCCGACTGAACGCCGCCCAGACCGATCCAGACCTCCTTGTATTTACGGGAAGGGTCGTTGGACTGGTTGATCGAGAGAATCTGCGCCTTCTCCTTGTCGGTCAGCCCCAACAAGGACTGAATCGCGTCGAAACGGTTCATGAACTTGCGCTGGTCGAGCAGGATCTTGCAGTCCGAGTTGTTGATGATCGCCTCCTTGACCACCGGGCTGGAAATGATGTCCTCGACCTCCTGCGTCACAACGATGGCCTCACCGTAGTATTTGCGGACGGTTTTATACATATAACGCAGATATTCAGCCATATTGGCCGTAGAGAGCGCCTTCCAGGCCTCCTCGACGATGAGCTGTTTGCGTACCCCCTTGAGCCGTCTCATCTTGTTTATGAAAGCCTCCATGATGATGATGGTGACCACGGGAAAAAGCTCCTTGTTTTCCTTGATGGAATCCACCTCGAAGACCACGAAGCGCTTCGAGAGCAGGTCGATGTTGGCCCGGGAGTTCAGAAGGAAGTCGTAGCGTCCGCCCTTGTAATACTGCCGCAGGGTGATGAGCATGTTGTCGATGTTGAAATCCTCGCGGCTGACCCGGATCTCCCGCTCCTCCAGCTCGCGGCGGTAGTCGTCCCGCAGGTACTCGTAGAAACTGTCAAAACACGGCACGATATTCCGGTCGGCGCGGATACGCTCGATATAGGCGTTCACGGCACTGCCCAGCTCGCCGCTCTCGGTCTTCGTGATCTTGTCGTCCTCGGTTTTCCAGAGTGTCAGCAGCAGCGTCTTGATGCTGTCCTTCTTCTCCACGTCGAAATAGTAGTCGTCGGTGTAGAACGGGTTGAAACTGATGGGATGTTCCTCGGTATAGGTAAAATACACGCCGTCCTCACCTTTGGTCTTACGCCGGATCAGCTCGCAAAGACCCTGGTAGCTGTTACCGGTATCCACCAGCACGACATGCGTGCCCTGCTCCCAGTATTGGCGGACTAAATGATTCATAAAGAATGACTTGCCTGACCCCGAGCCGCCTAACACGAATTTATTCCTGTTGGTAATGATCCCTTTTTTCATCGGTTCGTCCGAGATGTCCAGGTGCAGGGGCCTGCCGCTTACGCGGTCGCACAGCTTGATGCCGAAAGGACTGGACGAGGATTTATAGTTGGTTTCCTCCGTGAAGAAACAGACCGCGGGCTCGATGAACGTGTAGAACGATTCCTCGGCGGGGAAATCCCCCGCATTGCCCGGCATACCCGCCCAGTAGAGCGTGGCGGCGTCCACGGTGTTGTGGCGCGGGCGGCACTCCATCAGAGCGAGCTGGCTGCCCACATCATTGCGGATATGCCGGAGCTCCTGCACGTCGTCCGACCAGGCCAGCACGTTGAAATGGGCCCGGACGGATTGAAGACCGAACGAGTGCGCCTCGTTGAGATACTGGTCGATCCACTCCTTGTTTATCTGGTTCCCGCGGGAGTAGCGGGAAAGGGACTGCATGTTACGCGCACGTTTCTCGAACATACGCAGGTTTTCGTCGCTGTCTTCCAGGAACACGTACTGGTTGTAAAGGTGGTCGCAGGAAAGCAGAAGCCCCACGGGGGCCGCGAACGAGAGCAGGCAGTCCGAACGGTCGGTGGAAAGACGCTCGTAACGGGTGTCCGTACCCACGCGCCCCGGCAGGTCTTCCGTGTCCGAGAGCGTGTGCAGGCACACCCGTTTGTTACCCACGCGCAGAACCTCGGCCCCCAGCTCGATGTCCTGAAGAGAAGTCGTCTCCGAGAGCGAGAGGGAAAAGTACCGTTCCAGCAGGCCCGGACAATCCGCCGTACCCGTGATCTCGTCCCCCGTGAGGCGGACAAGGGTCAGGAAACCCGAATCGTTCAGAATACGCTCGAACTGTTCCGCCGCCTCCAGGAATTTTGTCGCCGCCTCCCGGTTTACCTCTTTGGGAATGATGTTGCCCCGGCAGAGGGTCGAGAAGTCTGAACGCATGTGCATACGCTCCCTCGTCGTTTTCGTCAGGTAGAGGAAGCAGGCGTGGGTCAGGAACGGACGCTCGTTGAAATGCCGCTCGTAACTGCGGGAGAGGAAACTCATGTCCCCCTCGCCCGTGGCCGGGCGGTAACGCTCGCGGATGAACCAGTCCTGCTTGTGTACCACGCTGTATTCGGGCAAGACCTTCAGGGCCTTGCACCAGGCGGCGTGGATCGCCTCGTACTCGGCGGACGTGACGGTGAACAGCTCCGGGAGTTCGACCCGATAGACGACCGTTATGTCCGCGTCCTTGCTGATGATACAACCGCCTTCCACGGCCAGGAGCGGGAACTTGCTTTCCAGCGTGGTAGCTTTCAAGATGTTTCTCATACGCGGCCCCCCTTTCTTTTCAGCAACCGGCGCAGGGACTTGCGGTTGAGCAGGTAGCGGGGATGCCGGCGCGCGGCGAGCAGCTTCATCAGCCCGTGTTCCCCGTAACGGGCGTTCAGGCGGAAGGTAAGCCAGACCAGCACCGAAGCCGCCGCAACGCCGAAAGCGATACATACCCACTGATCGACCCCTGCCATGTAGAGGATGACGAACACCACGAAGACGGCCAGCAGGCCGCCCGCGAAGATGAAGAGGTACTGCGCCTTCAGGCCCCGGAACTCCACGCTCTTGCCGATTCCCTTGTTGATTCCATATTCCATAATTATTTGCATGACAGGTTGGACTACAAGAAGAAAGAGCGTAGGATCGTCGCGGCGACAATCAGGAAAATACACGCGCCGAACCAGCTCGCGGCGGTCTTCGACGTGTCGGGGTCGCCGCTCGAAAACTTGTTATAGACCTTGATCCCCCCGATAAGGCCGACCACAGCCCCAATCGCGTAGATGAGCTTCGTTCCGGGATCGAAGTAGCTGGTTACCATGTTGGTAGCCTCCGTAATGCCGGCGATGCCGTTGCCCTGCGCGAAGGCGGAGGAGATGGCGGCAAAGAGAAATGCCGCCGGAAGAAGAATCTTGTTCTTTCTCATAACTCGATAATGTTTGAATTGTGGCGCGGGGATGGATAGGCCCCGCACCGGGTTAAACTTCTTGATTCGGATTTTTTCAGTGGTTCGAGGATAGCCTCACGCGCTACCCGTAGTCTTTTTCTTTCATCGTGATGTCATTATGGGGTTAAACAAACTCACGGACGTCGAAACCCGTGGGAACCGAACCCTGCGGAGATGGGCTTTCCGCAGACCTCTCGGACATACGCCGGTGAAAGGCCGAGAGGTAGGTGTCGATCAGGGATTTTACCCTGTCGTTCCCGTCGGGGCGGCCCGAAACGATGACCTCGAACATGTCGGTCTGTTTCAGGCCCAGGAGGACACGTCCCGTTTCCTCCCTTTGCTCGTCTGTTGAAGGTGGATCGTGTACCACGTGGCGGTAGGCTTCGCCCATCTGTTCAAAACTAACCCCCTGGGCAAGCGAGCGGCCCAAAAGGGGCAGCTCTTCGGTGTCGTCTTCATCCTCGTCATAATCCGGCTCCTCCGCGTCCGCATCCGGGAAAGATTCATCGTACAGCGGAAAGTCGATTTCCAGAGGTTCGTTAGGCTCCCCCTCGGGAGCGACACCGAACACTTCATCCAGGTCTTCCGGCGGAATCTGCCGGGGGTGTTCGGGTACATTCGTGGGCACAAATATATCGGCTTTTTCCGTAACTTTTTCAGTTTCAGATTCTACGGCAGCTTGTGGCCGGGAGTGGCGCGGGTCGAGGACAAAGCGGCTCCTGCCGATGATCTCCTGCCGGCAGGGCGTGTCTTCGGCAACGATCCCGTCTGCCGGTTCGTTACGTTCCATCCGCCGCAGGCGGAAAAACGCCCACAAGGCATACCCCACGGCAAAGAGGGGCAGCAGCCACAACGCCCCGTTCATCGCTCCTCCGCTTTGGGTTGCAGGGAGGCCACGGCCTCACGCTCCTCGAAAAGCCGCTCGATGGTTTCCCGGTTATCGTCCAGGTGCGCCTTGAGAACCTTGTCCACGTAGGCCGTGATCGTCACGTCGCCACGACCGATGACACGGGTGATCTCGCGGATACGCTCGTGGTACGACGGACGTATCTTCACGTGCTTGTTACCGGCGAAAGGCAGCCGCAGCAGGCAGATGTAACGGGCCAGGTACTCGGCCTCGGGGGTGGGGACAGTCCCCACGGCGACCTCCCCCGAAGGGCCGTCGGGGACGATAAGGGTTTTCATCCTGCGCCGGTAGCGGCACACGCGGAAGATGAAGGGTACGGCGACGCAAAGGACGGCCGCCAGGATAACAGATAAAATAATTGCTTTGTCTGACATGATGGATTGTTTTTAATGGATTGTAAAAATATTGGGTTCATAACTAAAAAATATCGGAGTTCCGTTTCTTGTAGAGTTCCGAAATTTCCTCCTGATAGGTCGCGAAATGCTGCTCCAGCACATTGTCCAGGTAGCTATACAGCGAGAGTTCGTTCTTACCGATAACCTGCACTATCCGGGTTATACGCTCGTGAAACTCCTTGCGGATATACACCGTTTTGCCGCTTCGGGTATTGGAGGGGGCGTTCCGGATAAAAAGACGCTCGTAATCCTGGCCTTTCCCTCTTCGGCGGCGTCCCTCCTCTTTCGTAGCCGACGAGGAGGCGGCCTCGCCGGACGGTTCCGATAGAGCCGATGCCTCCTCCTCTTTTTCCGGCGTGTAAGGATGTAGTGGCCGGTTTCGGCTTTTGGCCTGGCTGATGATGAAGGAAGCGTCCAAACCGTCGTCATGTTCTTTTCCGCTCATAAGATTCTACTTTAACAGTTCGATCAATTCATCCACGAGTTTATCCAGGTTGCTGCCCCGGATCAAAGAACGGTCTGCCGGGAAGAGCGTGGAGCGGAAGACAGAGCGACGGCTGGCGTTCTGCTCACGACGAAAACGCTTGGTGTCAGGCAGGAAGGTCTTCAGAACAGGAAGCTCCAACTCTTTCATTACCGCCTCGTAAACCTGATATAATTCTGTCTTTTCACGTCCGTCCACCATGTTCCATAGCATATACAGCCCTTTCATCCGGGACTTCTCGCGGCCCATGATATGCTCCTTTACCACAACCGCGTAATTCAGGGTGCTTTCCATGACAACCCGGTCGGCACTGATCGGGGCGACGAGATAATCCATTCCGGCCAGGGAATGAATCAGATCCTCGTTATTGATCGTACCGGGAAGGTCGAAGAACACATAATCGAAATCACCTTGCGGCAGGAGGTAGTCGGCATCGGCCAACGCCTCTTTCGTGTTGCTTTCCACGACAGGATAGGCTTTCTTTTGAAGCCGGGTGAATTGTTCGTAAGCTAACCTCTTGTAATGTTCGTCTTCGAGGGCAAGCTTCAGGTCACGTTCCCGCATCTCCACGATGGAGTGTTGGGGATAATCGCAGTCGATGACCGCGACATTGAAACCCTTTACATAGTGCAGGTAAGAGGCTGCCAGCACCGTGAGGGTGGTTTTGCCCGCTCCGCCTTTTTGGGTGGAGAAGGCCACGAATTTCGTTTTCTCTTTCATTGTTCCATGCGTTTTTAGTTATACAATCGGGTAATCGTTCATCTCTTCACGTATCCGGGCAAGTGACGGCATGAGATTTTATGCAGGTATGCCGGCACGCATATATGCTGGTGCGCTGGCAGGCTGTTACGCCGGTATGCCGGTGCATGGGCGCGTGTCCGATTTTATACTCATGCGCAACCGCATTTGCTTATCCGGACAAAGACCCGCTTTTTCCTCTGCACACGGTGTTTTCTGCATCCGTCCGCACGTGTGCGGACAGGAGGATGTGTCATTGCCCGTATCCGTTCTCACGTGCAAAGTAAACCCTTAAAAACACGGGTTGTATGCTCTTTTTCCGCTATGGCCGCGTGTGGCGTCAAAGTGGACGCAAGTGGCATAATCGCTTGTGGTACAAGCGATTGAATAGGTCGGTATCTTTGCCTCGTGAACGATCCCGACGCTAATGAAGCCGTCCTTGCCCCGTTTTACGGCGGCTCTTTCAATGTTCTGTCCGCGAGCGGGCAGAAGGTATTTGCAAAGGGCAAATAGCAAGCTGTGTTTTCTGCTGCACGATTCTCGTTTTGCAGCAGAAAACAGCTTGCCCGCAAGGGGGAGAAAGCACCTCCGGAGTCGGTGCTTTTCAGAAGGGCGGCAAACCGCGAAGGGATCGGAATTTTCAGGAACCGGTGGGGCCCTGGCCTCTCCTTAAAATTTCGATGCGATGGAAAAGAACAGAAAGCCCCGAGGGGGCAAAGGGGGACGACCCGCGAAAAACGACCCGGCCGTTTACCGCTTTTCGGTAAACTTTTCAGCCGTGGAACATGCCCGTTTCCTCGACCTTTACGAGCAGTCCGGGCTATTGTCCAAAGCCGCTTTTATCAAAGCGAGAGTGTTCAACGAGGCGTTCCGGGTGGTAAAGACCGACCGGGGAACGCTCGAATACGTGGCGAAGCTGACCGCTTTCCACGCCCAATTCCGTGCCGTGGGAACGAATTACAACCAGGTGGTGAAGGAGCTGCACGCGCATTTTTCCGAGAAGAAAACACTCGCGCTGCTCTATAAACTGGAGAGAGCGACACGTGAACTGGCGGCCGTCGGGCAGCAGGTCGTGTCGCTCTCCGAAGAGTTCAAACAGCGATGGTAGCCAATATCACCACCGGAAAAGACGTGTACGGCGCGCTGGCGTACAACCAGGAGAAAGTCGATCGGGGCGACGGGAAGGTACTGCTGACCCACATCGTGAGGGAGCCGGCGGATGGGCGCTTCAACGTGGCCGCGACGGCAGAAGACCTCCTGCGCTGGATGCCCTCGCACTACCGGACGGAAAAACCCGTCGTGCACGTATCGCTCAACCCGGCTCCCGAAGACCGCCTCGACGACGGGCAACTCGCGGAGATAGCCGGGGCCTACATGGAGCGCATGGGCTGGGGAGGACAACCTTATATCGTATTCAAGCATACCGACATCGGACGGGAGCATATCCATATCGTGTCGGTGCAGGTGGCCCAGGACGGGCGCAAGATAAACGACAGCAGGCGCAACGAACGCAGCGTGGCCGTTACCGAGGAACTGGAACGGGAGTACGGACTGCATCCCGCCAAAGGGAGAAGGCGGGAGAAAGGGCAAGGGATCGTCCCCGCCGATTACACGCGGGGCGACCTGAAACGCCAGGTGGCAGCGGTAATAAAACCGGCCGTGGCGACATACCGCTTCCAGACCCTCGGCGAGTTCCGGGCATTGCTGTCCTTATATAATATAGGTATAGAGGAAGTCCGGGGAGAGCGGAACGGAACCCCCTACCGGGGATTGCTCTACACGCTGCTGGACGAGAACGGGGACAAGGCAGTGGCCGCGCCGCTCAAATCCTCACTGTTCGGTAAAGAGGTCGGGTATGACGGGCTGGAACGGCACATGGAGCGCAGCGCCGAACGGTTCGGGAAGGACGACACGAGGAGGCAAATCCGTGGCCGGGTCGATAAAGCGCTTCGGGGAGAACCCACGGAGGAAGAACTGCGCGAACGCCTGCGGGGAGCCCGGGTGGATCTCTACATACGACGCAACGAAAACGGCCGCATCGTGGGTGTGACGTTCATTGACCACGAAACACGGACGGTCGTGAACGGATCACGGCTGGGAAAGGCATACTCGGCCAACGCCTTCGAGCTGCGCTTCGGCGGGAAACGGAATCCCGGGGAAAACACGAGGGACTTGTCCCCGAAACAAGCGCCTGCCGGACGGGATGGGCAACGGAAGCGGAATACCTCACGACGGAGGAAAGTATAACATCTCAATTATCATTCATTTATTAAATCTTACGGTTATGCAACAGGAAGACGACCTTCGGGGTCTTGCAAAAACAATGGATTTCATGCGGGCATTGAGTATCTTGTTCGTGGTTATCAACATCTACTGGTTCTGCTACGGGCAGATACGGGAATGGGGAATCAATATCGGCGTGGTCGATAGGATTCTGCTGAACTTCGACCGCACCGCGGGGCTGTTCCGGAATATACTATGGACGAAACTTTTCGCCGTCGTGTTCCTCGCCCTTTCATGCCTCGGGACAAAAGGAGTAAAAGAGGAGAAAATTACCTGGCGGAAAATCACGGCATCGCTGGCCACGGGAGGCGTGCTGTTCTTCTTCAACTGGTGGCTGCTGGACTTGCCGCTGACGGCAACGGCGAACGCGGCTTTCTACATACTGACCCTATCGGCCGGGTATATCTGCCTCTTGATGGGCGGCGTGTGGATGTCCCGCCTGCTGAAGAACAATCTCATGGATGACCCTTTCAACAACGAGAACGAATCATTCCAGCAGGAAACACGCCTGATCGAGAACGAGTACTCCATAAATCTGCCGACGAAATTTTACTATAACAAACAGTGGAACAACGGGTTCGCCAATGTCGTAAACCCGCAAAGGGCTTGCATCTGCATGGGAAGCCCGGGCAGCGGGAAGAGTTATTGTGTTGTAAACCAGTTTATTAAACAGCAAATCGAAAAGGGCTATACCCAATACATCTATGACTACAAGTTTCCCGATCTTTCGGAAATCGCCTACAACCACCTGCTGAATCACCAGAAAGGTTACAAGAAAATCCCGACTTTCTACGTCATAAATTTCGACGACCCGCGCCGCTCGCACCGCTGTAACCCCATTCACCCGGACTTCATGACCGATATTTCGGACGCCTACGAGAGCGCCTATACCATCATGCTCAACCTGAACCGAAGCTGGGTGTGACCTGTAAAGTCACGTAATTGATTGTTAGACAGTGATATTAATTGCATGATTTAACCCGCTGTTCCGTCAGCGGTAGCCTACTATAAGGTGCATCTCCAGTGA
>OHRT01000069.1_pt1 | contig 51522 bp, 52 predicted proteins | sample 1578521 | NCBI WGS metagenome assembly OHRT01 (sample SAMEA3879537, study PRJEB24766) | human gut metagenome | biome: human-associated habitat; feature: feces | place: USA | collected 1985/1987
CGCTCCGCGTCGCCCGTCAGGGGATCGGCCCGGTACACGTCCGCCTCATACACCGTTCCCTCCGGCGGCACGGCGCGCAGAAACAGCCAGCCGTCCTGCATCACCGCCGCCTGATACCGCTCCTGCGGCAGGTCCATCGGCGTGCCCGCGTAGTCCAGCGTACAGACGAGCGCGCCGTCCTGCCAGCGCCAGAGCTTCTTTCCGCTCCGGTCCAGCAGGGCCGGTGCGTCCCCGTCCGCGTAGATAAGCGTGTCAAAGCCGATACCCTGCGCCTGCAATTCGTCCATGGACACCAGCAGCGTGGATTCCTCCTGCCCCGGCTTCCATGTGCGCAGGCCGCCGCTGGTGGACAGGTACAGCGTCCCGTCCAGTGACACGCAGCCATGCAGCGCGCCCACATCCTCCTGCCGCAGGCGCAGCCATCCGGTCAGCACGCCCGCCGCAAGCGCAGCCGCCGCAAGCAGCAGCATCAGCAGCGCCACCGCCAGCGCCAGCGAAAGCCGTCTGGGTCCGCGCCGCTCTCCCTTTGCTCGCGCCAGCACCCGCTTTTCCAGCGATGGGCGGCCGTCCATGCCGGACAGGCACTCGTCCAGGGCCCGCCGGATCTGCTCCCGGTTGGTCTCACGCATCGTCCGCCCCTCCTTCCCAGATCAGATGCAGGCGTTCGCAGGCCCGTCTGAGCCGCTTGGCCACAGCCGTCTCGCTCACGTTCAGGGCCCTGGCCGTCTCCCGAAGCGTCATGCCCTGATAGTAGTAGAGAATCACCGCGTCGCGCTCCCGGTCGGGCAGCCGCATGATCTCCAGCGTCAGATGGACGCTGTCTGCCGCCGGCGGCGTGGCGGGTTCCGGCAGGCGGTCCAGCGTCACGCGCCGGTCCACGAAGCGAAACCACGCCGCGCGGCGCATGTCCTTGCAGGTATTTACGGCGATGCGCACCAGCCAGGTCTTGTCCGCGCACTCGCCCCGGAATCGGTCCAGTGCACGGTACGCCTTGAAAAACGTTTCCTGTGCCGCGTCCTCCGCCATGCCGGCATCCCGCAGGTAGAGGCAGCACAGCTTGAGGATGTCCTTTTCATAAGCCGCCATCAGACGGCTTAGCTCCGCCGCCCGTCTCTCGTCCGGGCGCTGCTGCGTCATACGTGTCACCTCCTGCTGATTAGACGGTCCACGTCTGCCAAAAAACAACCCTCGGCGCATCTTTCTTGGAGAATGCCTTCCCGGCTGCGCCTCGGGAAGCGCCTCATGGCATCCCGCGCGCCTTTCAGGCATCCGGCTCCGGCCGCATCCCCTCCCGTTTCCAGAATCTGCTTCGAGACGATCAAAAAAAGCGGCGGAACCTTCGTTCCGCCGCCCCTTTGAAATTGTCAGCCAGAGATGGCCTTGGCGATCTGCGCGCCGGTCAGGCCATATTCGGCCAGCACTTCCATGGCTTTGCCGGACTGGCCGAAGCGGTCCTGCACGCCGATCTTTTGGAAGCTGCACGCCACTCCGCCGCTCAAGATAACATCGGCCACAGCATCGCCCAGGCCGCCGATGACGGAGTGCTCCTCCACCGTGTAAACGCGCTTGCACTTGGCCGCATAGGTGCGCACCAGCTCAGCGTCGATAGGCTTGATGGTATGCAGATTGACGATGGCGGGATGCATGCCCTTTTCCTTGAGCAGCTCCGCCGCCTTGAGGCACTCGCTGACCATGAGGCCGCAGGTGAAGATGACCGCGTCGCTGCCGTCCACCAGCACATTGCCCTTGCCGACGGTAAAGGGCATGGGGTCCAGCACGGGCGTGGCCAGGCGCGCCAGACGCAGGTACACCGGGCCCTTGATCTCGGCGGCGGCCTTCACGGCCTGATAGGTCTCGTTGGCGTCGCAGGGGCAGATCACGGTCATGCCGGGCAATACGCGCATCAGGGCGATGTCCTCGATGGCCTGATGGCTGCCGCCGTCCTCGCCTACGCTCAGGCCCGCATGGGTGAAGGCCAGCTTGACATTGAAGTGCGGATAGCATACGCCGTTGCGGATCTGGTCGTAGCTGCGTCCGGCGAACACGGCAAACGTGGAGCAGAACGGAATCAGCCCCATGGTGGACATGCCGGCCGCCATATCCACCATATTGGCCTCGGCAATGCCCACATCAAAGTGCCGGTTTGGAAATTCCCTGGCAAAGTTCATCGTCATCGTGGCGTTGGAAAGGTCCGCGTCCAGCACCACAATCTTGTCGTTTTCATGGCCCAGCTTGACCAGCGCCTCGCCGTAGGCCGCTCGGGTGGCTTTTGTTTCACTCATGGTTCAACCCTCCAGTTCTTTGAGCGCTTCGGCGCGCTGCTGTTCGTTGGGGGCCTTGCCATGCCAGCCCACCTGATCTTCCATGAAGCTGACGCCCTTGCCCTTGTGCGTATGGCACAGAATCAGCGTGGGCTTGCCCTTCATCGGAGGGATTTTCAGCGCCGCGAGCACGGCCTCGATATCGTTGCCGTCCGCAAGCTCGATCACGTTGTAGCCAAAGGAGGTGAACTTGGCGTGCAGGTCGCCCAGGCTCATCACCTCATCGTTGCTGCCGTCGATCTGCAGGCCGTTGTTGTCCACCAGCACGGTCAGGTTGTCCAGGCCGTAATGCGCCGCGGCCATGGAAGCCTCCCACACAAGGCCCTCCTGCAATTCGCCGTCGCCGCAGATGGTGTACACGCGGCAGGGGTTGCCCGTGGTCTTGGCGCCCAGCGCCATGCCCACGGCGATCGAGATGCCCTGGCCCAGCGATCCCGTAGACGCGTCCACGCCCGGGCATTTCTTGGCGTCCGGATGACCCTGGAGGATGCTGTGCAGCTGGCGGAAATTCTTGAACTCTTCGGTGCTGAAGTATCCCTTTTCCCCCAGCACGCCGTAGAGGGCGGGGGCCGCGTGACCCTTGGAGAGCACCAGACGGTCCCTGGCCGGATCAGAGGGGTTCTTCGGATCGACGTTCATCACGTCAAAGTACAGCGCCACCAGCATCTCTACTGCCGAAAGCGAGCCGCCCGGATGCCCGGAACCCGCGTTCGCCGTCATGTTGATGATATCGCGCCGCACCTGGGTACAGATGTTTTTAAGGGCTGGCGTATCCATACTACACAGTACCTCCCATGCTGATGTTCCCATCCCTCCTGGCGAGGGGGGGATTTGCTTCTGTGACACGTCAAAGAATCGTGCCCTTTACTATACCACAGCGTGGAATGCTTGTCAATTCCAGCCTTTGCGGGAGGGGGATAAGTTTGTTTGGAAATCCGCCTTTGCTGCTCCCTCATTCTTGCAGCAATGCCGTCCTTGCGCAAAAAACGTGCAAAATCGTCGCCCGTCCCTTCTGCCTATTGATTATTCCCCGCATTCCAGCGTATAATATCATCGGTATATTTTGCAAGCGTGTTTCCGCCTCCGAAAAACCGGGACGGAGCGGGGCCGCGCCATTTGAGGAAACGGGTGAGCAAGGATGACCGTACCGCATATCCGGGATTATCAGGGCAAGCGCATCCACATGATCGGCATCGGCGGGTCCAGCATGAGCGGGCTGGCGCAGATGCTCAAGGAAAAGGGATATATCGTTTCCGGGTCGGACAATCTGGAAACCTACACCACCCGCCACCTGCGGGACGACCTGCACATTCCCGTCACAATCGGCCACCATGCCGAAAACGTGCACGGCGCGGATCTGGTGGTTTACACCGTGGCCATTTTGCCCGACAACCCCGAGCGCGTGGAGCTGGAGCGCCTGGGCCTGCCGTCCATTGAGCGGGCTACGCTGCTGGGCCAGCTGATGGAGGGGTTTGACACCGCCATCGGCGTGTGCGGCGCACACGGAAAGACCACCACCACCTCCATGCTTTCCCAGGTGCTCATGGAGTGCGGCATGGACCCCTCCATCCATATTGGAGGCTCGCTGGACTTTATCGGCGGCAGCACGCACATCGGAAGGAGCGGCATGTTTGTGGCCGAGGCGTGCGAGTTCAACGCCAGCTTCCTCCACCTGCGCCCCACGGTGGCCGTCGTGCTCAACATCGACGCCGACCACCTCGATTTCTACCGCGACATCGACCATATTGAAGAGACCTTCGGCAAGTTCCTCGCCCTCCTGCCCCCCGACGGCACCGCCATCGGAAACGGCGACGACAAGCGCATCATGCGCCTGTTCTCCGCGCTGTCCGTGCGGCGGCTCACCTTCGGCCTGGGCGAGGGATGCGACTATACGCCGGGCCGCCTGACCTATGACGAATACGGCCATGCCTCCTTCGACCTGTGCTTCCATGGCGACGTGCTGGGGCAGATCACGCTCCAGGTGCCGGGCGAGTTCCAGGTCTACAACGCCCTGGCCGCGCTGGCCTGCGCCCACAGTCAGGGCGCGGACATGGCCATGGCCTGCCATGCCATGAACGAGTTCAAGGGCGCGCACCGCCGCTTCGAGCTGACCGGAGAGGTGGAGGGCGTCAAGCTCTACCACGACTACGGCCATAATCCCACCGAGATGCGCAACGTCCTCTCCGTGGCCCGCCTCCAACCACACAACCGCCTGTGGGCCGTGATGCAGCCGCACACCTACAGCCGCGTCAAGCGCCTCTTTGACGACTACCTCACCTGCACCCAGGCCGCCGACTTCACGCTGGTCACCGACATCTACGCCGCCCGCGAGAAGGACCCCGGCGACATCAAGGCCAGCCAGATCGTCGAGGGCATGCGCGCCCATGGCGTCAATGCCGTGCACACCCCCACCTTCGACGATACCGAAGCCTACCTCCGCGCCCACTGGCAGCCCGGCGACCTGGTGCTCACCATGGGCTGCGGCAACATCAACCAGCTCAACGACCAGATCTGGGAACACGAACAAGCAAAGGAGACAAACGCCAAATGCTGACCCTCACCGACATCTCCCTCCAGTTTGCCGGCGATCTGCTCTACAAGCACGTAGACCTCATCTTCCAGCCCGACCACTGCTACGGCATCATCGGCGCCAACGGCGCGGGCAAATCCACGCTGCTTCGCATCATCTCCGGCGAGCTTGCGCCCACCACGGGCAGCGTGTCCATGCGCAAGGAGGACCGCATGAGCGTGCTGGAGCAGGACCACTTCAAGTACGACGCCTTCCCCGTGATGGATACGGTCATCATGGGCAACCGCCGCCTCTACGACATCATGAAGGAAAAGGACGCGCTCTATGCCAAGCCAGATTTCAGCGACGCCGACGGCGAGCGCGCGGCGGAGCTGGAGGGCGAGTTTGCCGAGATGAACGGCTGGGACGCTGAAACCGAGGCGGCCCAGCTTCTCAACGGCATCGGCATCCCCACCGAGCTGCACTACGCCCAGATGGCCAGCCTCGACGGCCGCCAGAAGGTGAAGGTGCTGCTGGCGCAGGCGCTGTTCGGCCACCCCAACATCATTCTGCTGGACGAGCCCACCAACGGCCTGGACGTGGAGAGCACCGAGTGGCTGGAGGACTTTCTGGTGGACTGCGACGCCATCGTGATCGTCGTCAGCCATGACCGCCACTTCCTCAACGCCGTGTGCACCAACATCGTGGACGTCGATCACGAGACGTGCAAGATGTACGCCGGCAACTACGATTTCTGGTACGAGTCCTCCACGCTCATGCAGCAGCTCATCCGCAACCAGAACAAGAAGCGCGAGGAGAAAATCAAGGATCTGCAGGAGTTCATCCGCCGCTTCAGCGCCAACAAGTCCAAGAGCCGCCAGGCCACCAGCCGCAAAAAGGTGCTCGACTCCATCCAGCTGGAGCAGATGCCCGCTTCCAGCCGAAAGTACCCCTTCGTGGGCTTTGAGCCCGAGCGCGAGGCCGGCAGGGACATCCTCTTCGTGGATGGCATCAGCAAGACCATCGACGGGGTCAAGGTGCTCGACAACGTGACCTTCACCGTCAAAAAGGGCGACAAGATCGCCTTTGTGGGCGACAACGAAGCGGGCGCAACGGCGCTGTTCCGCATTCTGGTGGGCGAGCTCAACCCCGACGAGGGCAACTTCCGCTGGGGCGTGACGATCTCCCAGAGCTATTTCCCCAAGGACAACACGCGCTTCTTCCAGGATTTTGACGGCACGCTCATCGAATGGCTCAGCCAGTTCTCCCACGACACCACCGAAACCTACCTGCGCGGCTTCCTGGGCCGCATGCTCTTCAGCGGCGATGACGTCTACAAGCCCGCCAAGGTGCTCTCCGGCGGCGAGAAGGTGCGCTGCATGCTCAGCCGCCTGATGATGAGCAAGGCCAACGCCCTGATTCTGGACCAGCCCACCGACCACCTTGACCTGGAGAGCATCACGGCGCTGTCCAACGGCCTGCAGGCCTATCCCGGCAACCTGTTCTTCGCCTCGCACGACCATCAGTTCATCGATGAGATCGCCAACCGCATCATCGAGTTCCCCCTGGGCAAGCCCGGCTGCCTGGATTACGAGGGCAACTTCGAGGACTTCCTGCAGTGGAAGCGGGGGCGCGCATGAGCGGGCCCAGGCCGGGCGTGTACCGGCATTTCAAGGGCAACCTCTACCAGCTGATCTGCACCGCCATTCACTCCGAAACGCTGGAGCGCATGGCCGTCTACCGCCAGCTCTACGGCGACCGCGCCGTGTGGGTACGTCCGCTGTCCATGTGGGATGAGCGGGTGGAGCGCGACGGCTATTGCGGCCCGCGCTTTACCTGGGTGCGCGAGGAGGAATAAAAAAAGTCCGTCCCGGCGTTTCCTGATGGAAACGCCGGAACGTTTTTTAGTATCCGTAGGTTTTGCGCTTCGCCGCAAAGCAGGCCGCCGCCACCGCCACCGCCAGCGCCTCGGCCGCGACCACCGCCAGCCACACGCCGTCCAGCCCCATAAGCCGGGGCAAAAGCAGCACCGCCGCCATCTGGAACACCAGCGCCCGCAGGAACGAGATCAGCGCGGACACCGCCCCGTTGTTCAGGGCCGTAAAGAACGCCGAGCCGAAAATGCCTCCACCCGCGAACAGGAAGGACAGCGAATAGAGCATGAAGCCATGCCGCGTCATCTCCAGCAGGGCCGCGTCATAGCCCACGAAAATGCGGGCCAGGGGCAAGGCCAGCGCCTCCGCCAGCACCGTCATGGCCACGCTCATCACCGCAAGGATGCCCAGGCTCCGGCGAAGCAGGCCGCGCAGCTCCGCGCGGTTGTCTGCCCCGAAGTGATAGCTGACGACCGGCGCACTGCCGATGGAATAGCCGATGAATACGCCTAAAAAGATCAGGTTGACATACATGATGACCCCATAGGCGGCCACGCCATCCTCCCCCGCCAGGCGGATGAGCTGGAAGTTGTAGAGCATGTTGACCAGCGACAGCGACAGGTTGGTCATCAGCTCGGAGGAGCCGTTCAGGCATACTCTGCCCAGCGCACGCAGATCCCACGCAGGGCGGCAAAATCGCAGCAGGCTCTGGTTGGGCGACAGGAAGTACGCCAGCGGAAGCACCCCGCCCACCAGCTGGCTGATGACTGTGGCCACCGCCGCGCCCTCCAGCCCCCAGCCGAACCCTGCGATGAACAGCGCGTCCAGCCCCATGTTGGTTACCCCCGCCGCCACCGTAACCATCAGTCCCAGCCGCGGCCGCTCGGCCGTGATAAAGAAGCTCTGGAACACGTTTTGCAGCATGAAGGCCCCCGTGGCGGGCAGCAGAATGCCGCCGTAGCGCACACAGTCCTCCAGCATCGCCCCCTGCGCGCCCAGCGCCCGTGCCGCGGGCCGCAGCAGCGGCATCCCCACCGCCGCAACCGCCACGCCCAGCGCCAGGGTGACCCCGATGAGCATGGAAAACAGCGCGTTGGCTCTCTCCTGCTTACCCTCGCCCAGCGTTTTGGCCACCAGCGCGCTCCCGCCCGTGCCGATCATGAAGCCCAGCGCGCCGAAGGCCATCAGAAACGGCATGATCAGGTTGATCGCCGCAAAGGGCGTCTTGCCCACGAAATTGGACACGAAAAGGCCATCCACCACGCCATAGATAGAGGTAAAGATCATCATCACGATGGAGGGCAATGTGAAGCGCAGAAGCCTTCGGCAGGTGAAGTGGTCCGAAAGACGAATCTTCATGCCCTTCCTCCGTTCTGCGGGCCACGCAGCGCTTCCACCTGTGCGCGCAGGTCCTCCAGGTATTGACGGTTCAGGCGCAGATACGCGTCCCGGTCCGCCTCCGTCCATCCGTTCCAGATGGCTTCCTCGGCGGCGGCCACCGGAGCCACGCGCTCGCGGCACAGCTCCTCCCCCGCCTGCGTCAGGCGCACGGGACGGCTGCGGCCCGCGCCTGTTTCCAGATACAAGATCCCCTCCCTCTCCAGGGAACGCAGGGCGGAAGCGACCGTCTGGCGGCTCATGCCGCACAGCCGCGCGATCTCCGAGGGGTACAGCTTCCCCTCCGCCATGTGTACGGAATAGAGAATCTGCATCTCGCTGTCCGCCAGGCCCATTTTGACCGACGCATCATGATACGCCCCGTTAATCTCGCCAAGGATGTGCATCAGCTGCTTCCACCGCATGTCGCGCGGCATACGTGCTCTCTCCCTCCATGTACGAAATCGTACATGGAGATGATAACCCCGTGCGCGCCGGATGTCAAGAGTCCGCTAAGTATTTTGCAAGCCTGTTCATAACCCCTTGTGCTTTTTCGTAATCTATGTTACAATGGCAATCAGTTTTAGAGCTTCGTCCCAATTTATAGGATTGCCATTGGACACGCGCCCGGCGGCATTGTCAACATGATCCGACCGCTTTCTTCGCGGAGTCTCCGCAGGGCTGCGAAACACTTCAAACCGACCAGAGGCGCGCCCACGCCTCTGTCATGGTAAAACATCCATATCTTTCAGGAGGTGTCCTCGCATGACTGGTATCCCACTGGTAATTGCATTCGTCATCGCAATCATCCTCATGATCGTCGCGATCTCCAAATGGAAGATCCATCCGTTCCTCTCCATCATGAGCGTGTCCCTGCTGCTGGCCATCGTCGCCGGCATTGACCTTGCGCAGATCGCGGACGTGATCGGCGCGGGCTTCAGCGGCACGTTTACCTCCATCGGCATCGTCATCATTCTGGGCGCGATGGTCGGCACCCTGCTGGAAAAGACGGGCGCGGCGCTCAAGATGGCCGACTGCGTCGTTAAGCTCGTGGGCAAGAAGCACCCCGAGGCCGCCATGATCATCATGGGCTGGATCGTGTCCATCCCCGTGTTCTGCGACAGCGGCTTCGTCATCCTCAACCCCATCCGCAAGGCGCTGGTGCAGCGCACCCGCAAGTCCTCCGTGGCCTGCACCGTGGCGCTTTCGATGGGCCTGTACATTTCCCACTGCTTCATCCCGCCTACCCCCGGCCCCATCGCGGCGGCGAACACGCTGTTTGGCGTGGGTGGCCTGGGCACGGACGTCAACCTCCTGCTGGTCATGGCCATCGGCGCGGTGTGCTCCATCCTGCCGCTGATCGCCGGCTACATCTTCGCGCTCTTCATCGGCAAAAAGGTCAAGGCCAAGGATGAGCCCACCAACGCCGAGGCCATCGGACAGACCTACGAGGAGCTGGTGGCCAGCTACGGCAAGCTCCCGGGCGCCTTCATGTCCTTCGCCCCCATCGTGGTGCCGATCATCCTGATGGGCGTGGCCAGCGCGTTCAGCATGGCCGGCTCCAATCCCGCGATCATCGTGTTCCTGGGCAAGCCCATCATCGCGCTGGCCGTGGGCCTGATCCTGGGCGTCATCCTCATGGCCCAGTCCGGCAAGATGGGCGAATTCTATGCCCTCACGGACGATACCCTCAAGACCGTCGGACCCATCCTGTTCGTGACCGCCGCGGGCGGCGTGCTGGGCAAGGTGATCGCCACCACCGATCTGGTCAACTTCATCACCGCCCATGCCGCCACGCTGGAGAGCCTGGGCCTGCTCTTCCCCTTCCTGCTGGCCGCCATCCTCAAGACGGCGCAGGGCAGCTCGACGGTTGCCATCACCACCAGCGCGGGCATTATCGCTCCGCTGATGATGACGCTGGGCTTTACCACTCCGCTGGACGCGGCGCTGGTCGTCGTGGCCATCGGCGCGGGCGCCATGACCGTCTCCCATGCCAACGACAGCTACTTCTGGGTGGTCACCAACTTTGGTGAGATGGAGCCCCAGGACGGCTACAAGACGCAGACGCTGGGCACGCTGATTATCGGCATCGCGGCCATCATCAACGTGCTGATCGTCTCCGCCATCTTCTAAGGCGGCGTCCCCTCCGGGCCGCGGTCCCCCGCCGCGGCCCGCATTCTGTTTCTCGCAATGGAGGCTACCGAAATGAACCAAGATGCAAAACACATTCTCGACGCCGCGCTGCGCGATGCGCTTCCGGGCGCGGCCGTGGGACAGGCTTTGGATCAGATCGTCTTTCAGCCCGGAGGGCGGCTGATTCTGGTGGCGGCAGGCAAGGCGGCCTGGGAAATGGCCCGCGCAGCCCACGAGCGGCTGGGCGGGCGCATCGACGCGGGCGTCGTTGTGACCAAGTACGATTACTCACGCGGCCCTCTGGGCCGCCTGGAGATCTACGAGGCGGGCCATCCCGTCCCCGATGAAAACAGCTACCGCGCCACCGCCCGTGCGCTGGAGGTGGTATCGGGCCTGACGGAAGCGGACAGCGTGCTTTTCCTGCTTTCCGGCGGCGGCTCGGCGCTCTTTGAGCAGCCCCTCATCCCCGCCGACGAGCTGGCCGATATCACGCGCCAGCTGCTGGCCTGCGGCGCCAACATCGTGGAGATCAACACGCTGCGCAAGCGCCTCTCCACCGTCAAGGGCGGACGTTTTGCGCTGCGGTGCATGCCCGCGCATGTCTACGCCGTGGTCCTCAGCGACATCATCGGCGACCCGCTGGACATGATCGCCTCCGGTCCGGCGTATCCGGATGCTTCCACCTGCGCGCAGGCGCTGGAAATTGCGGACCGCTACGGCCTGCGCCTGTCCGATGCCGCGCGCGGCCTGCTGGCTCAGGAAACCCCCAAGGAACTGACCAACGTCACGACCTTCGTCACCGGCAGCGTGCGCCAGCTGTGCCGCACTGCGGCGGCCACCTGCCGGGAGCTGGGCTACGAGCCGGTGTTTCTCACCGCGAGTCTCTCCTGCGAGGCGCGCGAGGCCGGCTCCTTCCTGGCGGCTATCGCCCGCGACCATCAGGACACGGAGCGCTCGCTGGCCTTCCTCGCCGGAGGTGAAACCGTGGTCCATCTGACCGGCAAGGGCATGGGCGGCCGCAATCAGGAAATCGCGCTGGGCGCAGCCGAGGGCATCGCCGGATGCCGCGATACGTGCGTGTTCTCCTTCGGCTCCGACGGGTCCGACGGTCCCACGGATGCGGCGGGCGGCATTGTGGACGAAGGCTCCGCCGCGCGCCTGACCGCCGCCGGGCTGGATCTGCACAAGGTGCTGCAGGACAACGATGCCTATCATGCGCTGAAGGCGATCGACGGGCTGATCGTCACCGGTCCCACCGGCACCAACGTCAACGACCTGTCCGTGGTGCTCATCAAACGCTGAAAATTCCAATACAGACAAAACCGGCCCGCGAGGGAGCTTTCGCTCCCCTGCGGGCCGGCTGTTTTTCGGCGGAATGCGGGAACGGGTCTGCGGGCTTACTTGCCGGCGTTCTTCACCGCGCTCTCGGCGGAGATGCGGCCCCACGTGGCGCACAGGCCATGGCCGATGCCGCCGATGGTGTTGTGGCCGGCGATGTTGGCCGAGCCGATGATCTCGCCCGCCAGGTACGCGCCGCCTACCAGCGTGCCGTCCTCACGCACGAGCTGGGCATCGCCGTTGATGCGCGGTCCGCCCGCGGTCATCATCAGGTAGGGAACGGTGTACACGGCGTAGAAGGGGCCCTCCTCAAAGGCGAGCAGGTTGTCCGTGCGGCCAAAGACGGTGTCCTCGCCCGCGGCGACATCCTCGTTGTACTTGGCGACGGTCTCGGCCAGCTTCTCCGCGCCGATCATCTCGCCCAGTTCCTCGATGGTGTCGGCCTTGAACATGTAGCCCTCATCCAGCAGCTCGGCGATCTTCTCCTCGTTGGTGAAGGGCGCGGAGTTGCTCATCATGCCGGTAAAGAGCGCGCTGTCATCCGACAGCATGTTCTCGGCCAGAACGATGTAGATGATGTTCTGGTCGGCGGTGCGCCACACGGTCCGCTTGTCCATGGAGGTGGCGGCAGGCTCGTTAAAGACGCGCTCGCCGGCGGTGTTGACCCAGATGGCGCCGTTGTAGTTGATGTTGCAGCGAAGCGACGCCTGGAAGCCGCTGACCGGCACGGAACCGCCGTAGCAGGAGCAGTAGTCCATGTTGTCAAAGGCCGCGCCAGCGCTGCGGGCGAAGTCGTAGCCGCTGCCGATGGCGGTGACGGGGTCATTGGAGGTGATGTTGGTGAAGTTGTACTCCTTGAGCCAGCGCTCGCAGTAGCCATAGCCGCCGGTGGCGATGATGGTGCTGGGAGCGGGAATCTCCACATCGTCCACCTTGACGCCGACCACGTCGCCGTTGTCGTCAAACATGAGGTCGGTGACCAGCGTATCCAGGCACAGCTGGGCCTGGCCCGCGTCGATGAAGCCCTGCAGCTTTTCCATCAGGGCGCTCACAAAGTAGGAGCCGCCGCCGGAAGACGCGCCGCCCGCGGTGTAGGTCACGCGGTAGGTGTTCATGGTCAGGTATCCGCCGCTGTCCACCTGATCGGAGAACTCCACGCCCACATAGTCCTGCAGCCAGTCGATGGCCTCGCCGCTGCGCTCGGCGTGCACCTTGGCGATCTCGGTGTTCATGTTCTCCTCGCCGCCGCCCATGGTGACGAAGTCGTTATAGAAAGCCTCGGCGCTGTCCTCAATGCCGGCTTCCTTCTGGATCTTGTAGCCGGCGCCGCTGATGGAGCCGCCCGCGGTGTTCGCGGAACCGCCCACGCGGTAGTTCTGCTCCAGCACCAGCACATTCGCGCCCAGCTCGGCCGCGTGCACGCTGGCCACCAGGCCTGCCATGCCCGCGCCCACCACGATCACGTCCGGCTGAACGGTGATTTCCAGCGGCTTGTCCTCTTCGGGGGCCTCGCCGCTGAGCGCGGCGTCCACGGCGGCCTTGATGGCGTCGGACGTGACGGTTGCGCCGGCCACGCCGTCCACGTCGGTGCTCTGCGCCTCGACGATGGCCGCCGGGATCTGCTCGATCGCCGGATCGCTGATGCCGGGCGTCTCCTGATTGTCGCCGACCTCAACGCTGGTGATCTTTCCGCCTTCCACGGTCACGGTTACGTTCACCGCGCCGCCCATGCCGTTGGCTGCGCCGGTGTAGGTGCCATCCGTCAGGGTGGCCTCCGCCATGGCGCTCACGGGAGCAAGCGCCGTGCCCAGCGTCAGCGCCATCACAAGCGCCAGTACAAGCACACGGCTGAGCAGCTTTTTCCTGCCAGTTTTCATTTCCGTTTCCTCCTGTAGCTGTTGTTTTCCTGATTGTGCAAGTCCGGACGATTTTTGTTCCGTTCCCAATGCCGCTGTTCTATGATATACTTTTAACGATCGATTTCCTATATCATACCCATTTCATATTTGTGTTTATCAGTCCAACGGAGGAAATGCATGAAGCTGACCGAGCGGTTCAACCCCTTTCGCGCGGACGCGGACCCGCTGTCCGCCTATCTGGCCGATTTCCGTATCGAGGTCGACTATTTTACGCATTGGCCGCAGCAGGATTTCAAAACCCTGCAAAACCTGGTCAGCACGCGCATCAAGCTGGTGCTGCAAACACAGGGCAGGGCGGACCTTACTGCTCAGAACGAGCATTTCCTGCTCGCTCCCGGCAGCGTGATGTTCATCCCGCCCTATTCCGTCTACAGCGCCTCCACCTTCGATCATGTGGATTCCTATGAAATTTTCTTCAATTTGCATCCTTATGCCCGTGAGCACGGGTTTTTGCAGCAATTCGGTTTCACGCGCATTTTGCACTTTCCGCAGATCCTGACCCCTGCGGATACCGCGGCCCTGATGTCCTGCTACGAGGATGTCCGGGCGTGCAGGCCCGGCTGCTATGCCCAGCTTCGCGCGCTGCTGCATCTTCTGCTGATCCGGCTGATCCGCCTGCAAAACACGCCCGCGCTTCCCGCCGAAAACAGCTCCCGCGAGCAGTACGTCATTTCTCGGCTCTTTGAGTATCTGGAAGCGCATCTGAACCAGCCCGTTCATGTGGACCGGCTCTGCGCGGCTCTGCATGTTTCGCAAAGCCACCTGTACCGTTGCAGCCGCCATGTCATGAACTGCTCCACCCAGCAGCTTGTGATCCGCTATAAGCTGCGTCACGCGCAAATGCTGCTGAAAAATCCCGAACTGTCCATCAGCGATGTGGCCGCCGCCATCGGGTATGATCTATTTTATTTCAGCACGCAGTTCAAGAAGGCGTTTTTGGTTTCGCCTTCCCAATACCGCAAAAACCTGCTGCATTGCCTGCAACATGCGTAGCAGGGATTATTCCGCCGCTTCCGCCTCCGCTTCGGCGGCCTCCAGCGCCTCGTAGAGCGCTTCGCTGCGCGCCTGCTCGGCGCGGTAGCGCTCGCCCAGCTCCCGCGCGGCCTCCGCGTCGGCATAGGTGGCCGGGTCGGCCAGCTTCGCCTCCAGCTCACGAAGGAGCCGTTCGTTTTCTTCGATCGCCTCTTCCGCCCGCTTCACCTGCGCCTGCAGCTCGCGGGCACGGGCCGCCTGCTGGCGGTCGCGCTTGCGCTCCCGCGTGGCGGCCGTGCGCGTCACCTCGCCTTCGGCGGCGGGGGCGGGCGGCTGGGGACGGTCGCGCTTCTCCACGTAGTCGTCAAAGTTGCCCAGATATTCCGTCACACCGTCGGAATTCATCACCATCACGCGGTCGGCGAACCGGTTGATGAAATACCGGTCATGGCTGATGGCGAGAATCGTGCCGGGGAAGTCCTGCAGGGCGTCCTCCAGCACCTCGCGGCTGTCCATGTCGAGGTGGTTGGTGGGCTCGTCCAGCAGGAGCAGGTTGTCCTTGCGCAGCATCAGCTTCGTCAGCGCCACGCGCCCCCGCTCGCCGCCGGAGAGGCTCCCAATGGTGTCGAACACGTCGTCGCCCGTAAAGAGGAACAGGCCCAGCGCGCCGCGCACCTTGCTCTGCTCCATCGAGGGGAAGCTGTTCCAGACCTCGTCCAGCACGGTGTTGGCGGGGTTGAGGTTTTGCTGGTGCTGGTCGTAATACCCGATGTCAATATTGACGCCGTACTTCACGCTGCCCCGGTCGGGCGTGAGCTGATGGGTCAAAATTTTGAACAGCGTGCTCTTGCCCACGCCATTGGGGCCGATCAGGGCCACACGATCGCCCGTGCGCAGCTTGAAGCTCACGTTTTCAAAGACGGGCTGGCCGTCGTAGGACTTGCACAGCCCCTTGACCTCCAGCGCCTCCTCGCCGCTGCGGCGGCGCGCCTCAAAGCTGAAGCGCACATGCCCCTCCTCGACGGGCTTTTCCAGCCGTTCCAGCTTGTCCAGGCGCTTTTGGCGGCTTTCGGCGGCCTTGATGCTCTTTTCGCGGTTGAAGCTGCGGTAGCGCTCGATGATGGCCTTTTCCCGCTCGATTTCCTTCTGCTGCAGGTTGTAGGCCTTCATGCGGTTTTCAAAGTCCGCGGTGCGCTTGCGCATGTACTCGGTGTAGTTGCCGGTGAATTTGATCATGCGGCCGCCGAGGATTTCACCCATCGTGGTGCAGACGTGATCCAGAAAATACCGGTCGTGGCTGATGAGCAAGAGAGACCCCTTGTATTCCGTCAGGTAGCCCTGCAGCCATTCGATGGCCTCCAGGTCCAGATGGTTGGTGGGCTCGTCCATGAGGATCACGTCGGGCTTTTGCAAAAGCAGCTTGGCCAGCGAAAGCCGCGTGCGCTCACCGCCGGAGAGGGTGCCCACCTTGCGCCCGTGCATGTCGGGCTTGAGGCCCAGGCCGTTTAGCACGCCCAGCATCTCCCCCTCATAGGCATAGCCCTCCGCCTCGTTGTAGCGGTCCAGCAGGCGTTGATACTCCCCCGTCAGGCGCAGGGCCGTCTGGGGATCGGCGTTCTGCTCCATCTGCGCTTCCAGCTCGCGCAGACGCCTCTCCATGGCGATGACCGGCTCAAACACGCGCAGGAGCGCTTCCCAGACCGTATCGGTCAGGGCGATGTCATCCACCTGCCTGAGATAGCCGATGCGCAGGTCGCGGTTTTTGTGCACCATGCCGCCGTCCGCTTCGGCCTCGCCGCTGATGATGCGCATCAGCGTGGTCTTGCCGCAGCCGTTGACGCCTACCAGGCCCATCTTCTCGCCCTTTTGCAGGCTGAAGCTGACCCCCTTGAGCACCTCATGGGTGCCGAAGCTCTTTTGCACATCCTGTGCCGAGATCAAAATCATCGGGTTTCTTCCCCTCTATCCGGTTGCTGTGAATCATCCGCCGCCCAGCGCGCCTCCAGCTCGCGCGCGGACAGGCGCAGCTCATGCGCGGACGTGCGGCCAAACGCCAGATCCTCTGCCGGCGCGCGCGCCGCCTCGCGCAGCATGCATCCCCCTTCGCGCACGCACGCCGCCCGCTCCTGCGGCGCGCACCGCTCCGCCGCTTCAAACAGCGCATCCTCCATATCTGCATAGGCTCCGCCCTGCCTGAGGAATGCGGCGCAGGCCATCAGATCCTCCGGCAAAAGCAGGTCCATCAGCTCCAGCTTGAGCGCCTGCACGCGCGCTGCGCGCAGCTCGCAGAGCGGCCCTTCCTGCGCCAGCGTAAGCAGCAGGCGCAGGCTCTTGAGCCTGAGCATGCGGCCCTCTTCCCAGAGGGCCGGCGAGGCCGTGGCGCGAAGGTAGATAAGCTCGCTGGCAAACAGGCGCGGCGTGGGCGACAGCAGTTCCGTCAGGCTTTCGGTGCTGAGCGTCTCCAGCGCTGAAAGCGGCAGGCCGCATTGCCTGCGGCAGACCTCCTCCAGCAGGCGCATCCGGGCAAGCTCGTCCATCAGCTCCTTGACGCGCCGCATCAGATCGCCCATCATTTCGATCATGCGCAGGATGTAATCCCGCTGAAACACCGCGCTCACCTCCCGGCCGCTGTTTTCTAGTATAGCATATCTTCGCGGGCGAGGCAAAGGGCGGCGCACGCTTTCCGCCCCGGCGCCGCTCTCATTGCAGAAACAGGCCCCCGTTCCGGCATGCGGAGCGGGGGCCTGATGATGACGGGCAGCCCTTAGAACTTCAGGGGGTTGACCTTGATGGCGGGGCCCATGGTGGCGCTGAGGTACACGCTGCGAACGTAGGTGCCCTTTGCGGCGCTGGGCTTGGCCTTGTTGATGGCGTCCATGAGGACCTGCAGGTTCTCACCCAGCTTTTCGGGGCCGAAAGAGGCCTTTCCGATGGGGCAGTGAACAATGGAGGTCTTGTCCACGCGGTACTCGACCTTACCGGCTTTGATGTCGGTGATGGCCTTGGCCACGTCCATGGTCACGGTGCCGCTCTTGGGGTTGGGCATGAGGCCCTTGGGGCCCAGGATGCGGCCGATGCGGCCGACGACGCCCATCATGTCAGGGGTGGCGATCATCACATCGAAGCCAAACCAGTTTTCGGTCTGGATCTTGTGGATCATTTCCTCGCCGCCGACGATATCCGCGCCCGCGGCCTCGGCTTCCTTGACCTTGTCGCCCTTGGTGACCACCAGCACGCGCACGGTGCGGCCGGTGCCGTGAGGCAGAACCACCGCGCCGCGGACCTGCTGGTCGGCATGGCGGGGATCGACGCCCAGGCGAACGGAAATCTCGATGGTTTCGTCAAACTTGGCCTTGCTGGTCTTGCAGGCCAGCTCGCAGGCCTCGGCGGGGTCGTAGGCGTTGAGATGGTCGATCAGCTTCGCGCTGTCCACATATTTCTTTCCGTGTTTCATGCTACTGTCCTTCCTGTGGTGCTAACGGCACAATGTCCTCCCACAAATGGTCGTCTTATTCCTCAACCGTGATGCCCATGGAGCGGGCGGTACCCTTGATCATGCTCATGATGGCCTCGATATCGGTGGCGTTGACATCGGGCTTCTTGATCTCGGCGATCTTGCGGACCTGCTCCTGGGTGAGCTTGCCAACCTTGTCGCGGTTGGGGCGGCCGGAGGCGGTCTGCAGGTTCAGCTCCTTCTTGATGAGCACGGGAACCGGCGGCGTCTTGGTGATGAAGGAGAAGGTGTTGTCAGTGTACACCGTGATGACCACGGGGATGATCATGCCCGCGTCCTTCTGGGTGCGCTCATTGAACTCCTTGCAGAAACCGGGGATGTTCACGCCGTGCTGGCCCAGCGCGGGACCGATCGGCGGCGCGGGGGTCGCCTTGGCGGCGGGAACCTGAAGCTTAATCATGGATTTGACTTTCTTTGCCATGGGAATGGCACCTCCTTCGATGTGGTCATGGCGGAACGGCTGTTCCGTTCCTCCCACAGCTCCCCGGGGGGAGCTTTGCGGCGCGCAGGCGCCTTATTTGGGCTGGACCTTTTCAACGTCCTGCAGGTCCACCTCAACGGGCATTTCGCGCCCCAGGAACATTTTGACCTTCACGGTCAGCTTCTGGCGCACGGTGTCCACGTCCTCCACCACGCCGGTGAAATTCTCCAGCGGGCCGGAGAGGATGCGCACTTCCTCGCCGATGGCGATGCCGAACTCCACGCTGTTCTGCTGCGTGGAGAGCATCATGTCCACCTCGGCGGGGGTGAGGGCGACAGGCTTGGAGTCGGGGCCGACAAAGCCGGTCACGCCGCGCGTGTTGCGCACCAGGTACCAGCTTTCGCTGGTTTCGATCATATGCACCAGCACGTAGCCGGGATAGACCTTCCGCTGAGATTTCACGCGCTTGTTCCCCTTGATCTCCACCACGTCCTCCACGGGCACGCGCACGTCGAAGATCAGGCGCTGCATCTCGGGGTTGTTCTCAACGGACTTTTCGATGTTATCCTTGACCTTGTTCTCATAGCCGGAATAGGTATGCACCACATACCAGCACGGCTCTTTGCTGTTTTCAGCCATGGCTGTCTCCTTACGCGCTCATGATGAGGTTCACAAGCTGCGTCGCGCCGGTATCCAGCAGGCCGATGATGACCATCATGAACAGCATGAAGAGAACCACGATCACCGAATAGTTGACCAGCTTCTCGCGCGTGGGCCATGTGACCTTGCGAAGCTCATGCCACATGTTTTTGAACGCCAGGCCGACGCGCTTGAAGAAGCCAACGAATCCATGCCCGAAGCGAACGAAGAAGTTCGGCTTCGCGCCCTTGGTCTTCTTTTCCGTCATGGTTTTCACTCCATTCGCAAGTTGACGTTTCCGGCTTACTTGGTCTCGCGGTGCACGGTGTGCTTTTTGCAGAAACGGCAATACTTGTTCAGCTCAATGCGGTCGGGGGTGTTTTTCTTGTTCTTCATGGAATTGTAGTTCCGCTGCTTGCACTCGGTGCAGGCGAGCATCACTTTGTTGCGGGCAACGCTTGCCACGTTCGCCACCTCCTCGTCGATGTGGGAAAAGGCGCCTTCGCCCGCCCGCTGACGGGCGAAGGGGCCGACAGATATCTATTGCCCGCTTGCAGCCGGCGGCCCAAAGGACCGCCGTCGCAAAGCGGCTGTGGATTACTCGATCACCTTGGACACGACGCCGGAGCCAACCGTGCGGCCGCCCTCGCGGATAGCGAAGCGCAGGCCCTGCTCGATGGCGATGGGGGTAATCAAAGTGATTTCCATGTCGATGTTGTCGCCGGGCATCACCATCTCAACGCCCTCGGGCAGCTTGATGTTGCCCGTCACGTCCGTCGTGCGGAAGTAGAACTGCGGACGATAGCCGTTGAAGAACGGGGTGTGGCGGCCGCCCTCTTCCTTGGTCAGCACGTACACCTGGCCGATGAAGTGGGTGTGCGGATGAATCGTGCCGGGCTTGGCCAGCACCTGGCCGCGCTCGATCTCGTTGCGCTGCACGCCGCGAAGCAGCAGGCCGATGTTGTCGCCCGCTTCCGCCAGATCCAGGAGCTTGCGGAACATCTCAACGCCCGTCACAACCACCTGGCGCGGCTTGTCCATCAGACCCACGATCTCCACCGTGTCGCTCAGCTTCACCACGCCGCGCTCCACACGGCCCGTCGCAACCGTGCCACGGCCGGTGATGGAGAACACGTCCTCAACAGGCATCAGGAACGGCTGGTCCGTCGCACGCTGCGGAGCAGGAATGTAGTTGTCCACCGCGTCCATCAGCTCGAAGATGCACTGCGTCTCCTTGGCGTTGCGCACGTCGGTGCCGCCGTTCTGCACGTACTCCAGAGCCTGCAGCGCGCTGCCCTTGATGATCGGAATCTCGTCGCCCGGGAAGTCGTACTGGCTCAGCAGCTCGCGGATTTCCATCTCCACCAGCTCCAGCAGCTCCGGATCGTCCATCATGTCCGTCTTGTTCATGAACACCACGATGTAGGGCACGCCTACCTGACGGGCCAGCAGAATGTGCTCACGGGTCTGCGGCATCGGGCCGTCGGGAGCGGATACCACCAGGATCGCGCCGTCCATCTGCGCAGCGCCGGTGATCATGTTCTTGACGTAGTCCGCGTGGCCCGGGCAGTCCACGTGCGCGTAGTGGCGCTTCTCGGTCTCATACTCCACGTGCGCCGTGTTGATTGTGATTCCGCGCGCTTTCTCTTCAGGCGCCTTGTCGATGTCCTCGTACTTCATCGCCTGAGCTTCGCCCAGCTGCGCCAGCGTCATCGTGATCGCCGCCGTCAGCGTCGTCTTGCCGTGGTCTACGTGACCGATCGTGCCGATGTTTACGTGCGGCTTGGTGCGTTCAAATTTCGCCTTGGCCATGGGATTCGACCTCCTGTTTTACGTTTGATATAATCCGGCAGGTTATCATGCGGTTGGAGCGGGTGATGGGAATCGAACCCACGTAGCCAGCTTGGGAAGCTGGAGCTCTACCATTGAGCTACACCCGCATGTCCGCATGCACCGCCCCAATACCAGACATAGGTTATTGTAATGTTTTTCCCCTCGCTTGTCAACAGCTTTTTTCCCTTTCGCCCTGATGAAAAGCGCACATCGTGCGAAATGGCCCGATGGAAGCGGGGGAATGCCGGCGTTTTTTCCCTTTTGCTTTACCGCTCCGCAGGGGCCGGACGCACATACAGGCGCGGCGGATCAAAGTGCCGGCGCAGGTCGGCATAGGGGATCTGCGGCGGCGAAAGCAGCCACAGCTTTTTTACGGATTCGTCGTCCAGAATCACGGGCATGCGGTCGTGGTAAGGGCGCATCTGCTCATCGGCCTCGCGCGTGAGGATGGCGAAGCCGTCAAATCCGCCCGCGCGGAATCCGCCCAGAAATTCGCCATACACGCCCGCCAGGTACATCAGCCCCTTGTCTACCCCGCCCTGCGATTGAAAGGCGAATTTTTCCTTCGTTTTTCCGCCGGAGGGAGTGCGCCGCCATTCGTAAAAGCCGGAAACCGGCACCAGGCAGCGGCGCTCCCGCACCGCGCGCTGGAACATGGGGGTAAAATCGGCCTTTTCCGAACGGCTGTTGATGACCACGCCCCGGCCTCCAGCGCGCGGAAATCCCCAGCGCATGGCGCGCACGCCCACGCCGCCCCCGTCCGCCACGATGACGGGGGCCAGCTGCGTGGGAAAGATCTCGCCCGTATGCACCTGCGAAGCCAGAGGATCGCCGCTTTCCAGAAGGCCGCGCAGCAGGTTCAACAGCCGCTCGTTCGCTTCTTTCGTATCGTCCAGAAAGTAGCGCCCGCACATGCCGCTTATGCCTCCGCCAGCTGACGGGCCAGGTCGGTGATGGCCTCGCGCGTGTCCGCCGCCAGCGCCGAGCGGATGGTGGGCACCGGCTCCAGCACGCGTATGTTTTTCATGGAGCCCAGGATCTCGCGCATCTGTTTGCCTGCCGCCGGAGCCCAGGAGCCGTTCTCCACCAGCGCCACGGTGCGATCCTGCAGGGCGTGCGCCTTGAGGTCCAGAAGCAGCGTTTCCATGGCCGGGAATACGCCGAGGTTGTAGGTGGCCGAAAGCAGCGCCAGCTTTCCGAAGCGGAACGCGTCGCTGAGGATGTAGGAAGGATGGGTGACGGATACGTCATACATCGCCACATGCTTCACGCCTGCGTCGCGCAGGGCCATGGCAAAGACCTCCGCTGCGTTTTCAGTGTGGCCGTAGATGGACGCGTAGGCCACCAGCACGCCGTCCTCCTCGGGCCGATAGGTGCTCCAGCGCTGGTATTTTTCCACAAACCAGGCGATGTCCCGACGCCAGACCGGCCCGTGCAGCGGGCAGAGGAAGGCGATGTCCAGGGCGGCGGCCTTTTTGAGCAGCGCCTGCACGGGCGCGCCGTATTTGCCGACGATGTTGGTGTAATAGCGGCGCGCGTCGTCCAGCCAGTCGCGGGCAAAGTCCACCTCGTCGGCGAAGAGGAAGCCGCTTACCGCTCCGAAGGCGCCGAAGGCGTCCGCGGAGAAGAGCACGCGGTCGGTTTCGTCCCAGGTGACCATCACCTCGGGCCAATGAACCATGGGCGCCGTGAAAAAGCGCAGGTGGTGACGTCCCGTGACCAGCTCTGCGCCATCACTGACGGCGTGCAGACGGTCCCGCAGGCCATCCCCAAAGAACTGCGCGGCCATCTGCGCGCCCTTGGCGGTGAGCATCACCTGCGCGCCGGGATAGCGCCCGCAGACCTCGGCCAGGGTGGCCGCGTGGTCGGGCTCCATGTGGTTGACCACGATGTAGTTAAGCTGCCGGCCGTCCAGCGCGGCGGTCAGGTTGTCGAAGAACACGCCGGAGATGGCCTTGTCCACCGTGTCCACGAGCACGGTTTTTTCGTCCAGCAGAAGGTAGCTGTTGTAGCTGACGCCGCGGGGGATGGGAAAGATGTTCTCAAACAGGTTCAGCCGGCGGTCGTTGCCGCCCACCCACAACAGATCAGGGGTGATCCTTGCGGTGCACTCCATGAAAAAGCCTCCTTAAAAACGCTTGCATATGGGCCGTTTCCGGCCGGGAAAGCGCGCCCTTGCGAAACGCGCATGCTTATTATACCACGAAATGCGCGTTTTTGAAGCAAATTTCACAATCCTCTTGACACGGGTCGCATGCCGTGCTATGATGCAGCCGTAAACCCAATAGAGATGGCTTCTTCGGGGCAGGGTGAAATTCCCTACTGGCGGTACAGTCCGCGAAGGAGGCGCCTTGGCGCCTCCCCGACCCGGTGCAACTCCGGGACCAACGGTGAACGGCCTTTCGGCCAAAGTCCGGATACGAGAAGAGCAGCCTGCCGCCTTTTGGTGCGGTTGCCCCTGATGCGAAAAAGCCATCGGGGGCAATTTCACTTCAAGGAGGCATTTCCCATGACCAATGCAAAGCGCAAACCCTTCCTCACCACCCGCGAGCTGGCCACCGTGGCCATCCTGGCCGCCATCTCGGCCGTGCTGTTCATGATCGAGATTCCGGTCGTGCTCTTCTACAAGCTGGACCTGAGCCACCTGCCGGTGCTGCTGGGCACCTTCGCCATGGGCCCGGTGCCGGGCACGCTGATTCTGCTGGTCAAGAGCCTGCTGGGCCTGCTGCACTCCTCCTCCCAGGGCGTGGGTGAACTGGCGGATTTCCTGATGGGCTTTGCGATGCTTCTGCCCGCGGGCCTGATTTACCAGCATAACAAGACCCGCAAGGGCGCGCTCATCGGCATGGCCGTGGGCACGGTGGTGGCCACCATCGTGGCGGTTCTGAGCAACCTCTATATCATGATCCCGTTCTACGGCACGGCCTACGGCATGCCGGTGGAAGCCATCGTGGGCATGGGCACGGCCATCATCCCCGCGGTGGATAGCACGCTCAAGTTCGTGCTGCTCATCACCGCGCCCTTTAACGTGCTCAAGTGGGTGCTGATCAGCGCGCTCACGGGCCTGATGTACAAGCCGCTTTCGCCCATTCTGCACGGACGGAAGCGCGCCAGGACGGAGGCGAAAGCGAATTGATCCTCAAAAGCCACAGCGCCGAAGAAACCCGGCGCATCGGCGCTCCGGGCCAACGACGTTGTGCTGCTTCTGGGCGATATGGGCGCGGGCAAGAGCGAGCTCACGCGCGGCATCGCGCGCGGGCTGGGCGTCACGGGCTATGTGACCAGCCCCACCTTTACCATCCTGCAGGTGCATGAGGAGGGGCGGCTGCCCCTGTATCATTTTGACTGGTACCGGCTGGAAAGCGCGGAGGAGCTCTACGAGCTGGCCATGGACGAGTACCTGCAAAACGGAGGCGTGGCGGTGGTCGAATGGCCCTGCCGCGCACCGGAGGCCGTCCCGGCCTGCCGCCTGGAGGTGGAGATCACCCCTTTGGGCGACACGGACCGGGCGCTTCGTTTTACCCCCGTGGGCGGGTTTCGGGAGCTGGACTGGGAAGGATGGATTTCATGAATTTGCTGGCGGTGGATACGTCGGGGCCTGTTGCGGGCGTGGCGGTGCTCAAGGACGGCGAGGTGGCCTATGAGGGCGCGGCGGTGAACCGCCTGACGCATTCGGTCAACCTCATGCCCATGATCGAGGAGGCGCTGGGCCGCGCCGGGCTGGACGTGAGCGAGATCGGCCTGTACGCCGCGGTCACGGGGCCGGGATCGTTTACGGGCGTGCGCATCGGGGTGAGCGCCGTCAAGGGCATGGCCCACGGCGCGGGCAAGCCCTGCGTGGGCGTGGACGCGCTGGAGGCGCTGGCCGCAGGCGCCTGCCTGACCGACGCGCTGATCTGTCCCATTCAGGATGCGCGCGCGGGACAGGTGTACGGCGCGGCATTCCTTGCGGGCATGCCGCCCGTGCGCATGCTTCCCAACATGGCCGAGGCGCTGCCCGTCTATCTGGATCGGGCGCTGGCCGTGGCGGGAGAGCGCCGGCTGTGCTTTCTGGGCGACGGTGTGAGCACCTATCGGGACGCCATCGTGGAGCGCCTGGGGGAGCGGGCCGTGATTGCGCCTGCCCACATGCGCTATCTGCGTCCGGCCAGCGTGGGCGAACTGGCCTGGCTCAACCGGGAGCGGAGCGTGGATTATCTTGCGCTGATGCCGGTGTACCTTCGCGCGCCGCAGGCGGAGCGCGAACGCGCCCGCCGGCTGGGAGGCAGGGCATGAGCGCCGTCTGCCGCCGCATGACGCTCGCTGATGTTCCCCAGGTGCACGCCATCGAGGAGAGGACCTTCGCCACCCCATGGTCCTACCAGAGCTTCGTGGACGAGATGACCACCAACAAGTGCGCCCGCTATCTCGTGGCCGAGGAGGACGGGCGCGTGATCGCCTACGCTGGCGCGTGGCTGATTTTTGAAGAAGGGCATATCACCAACATCGCCGTGGATGAGCCGTACCGCGGGCGGGGCGTGGGCACGGAGGTGACGCGCGCGCTGATGCAGTACGCCGCCAACATGGGCGTTCAGTACCTTACGCTGGAGGTGCGCAGGAGCAACCTCGTGGCGCAGAAGATGTACCAGTCGCTGGGATTTCTCAAGCTGGGCCTGCGTAAGCGCTACTATGAGGACAACGGCGAGGACGCCTACCTCATGGTCTGCCAGGACATGCCCCCGGTGGACCCGGATTTTACGGAGGATGCGGGCTGAGCCGTGCGCCCTGCGTGCGGGAGCGGACCGGTTGAAAGCTGGAAGCGAGGAATGCTTTCCGGCTTTTTTTCTTCTGAGATGAACCCTTTGACGTTTTGCGTTGTCTTTATAAGTACCCCAGGCAATCGGGGCTTGCGCAAGATAACCGCTTAGGAGGGATACCGTGAACACCCAGACCTTTCTGGAGGAGGCGACCAAGCTGGAAAGGCTTTTGTATTGCGTGGCCTGGTCGATGCTGTCCAACAGCGACGACTGCGCCGACGCCGTACAGGAAACGCTGATGCGGGCCTGGCAAAGCCGCGACACGCTTCGCAACCTCCGCAGTTTCCGGCCATGGATCACCCGCATCATGGTCAACACCTGCAACACGATGCTCCGCAAACGGCTCAACCAGCGCTGGGTGCCGCTTGAGGAGGACATGGCCGTGCTGGATGCTCCCCAGGACAGCGGCTTTGACCTGGACGAGACGCTGGGCCGCCTGTCCCCCGAGCACCGGGCCGTGGTGGTGCTCCACTATCTGGAAGGGTACAAGGTGCGCGAGATCGCCGCAATGCTCGGCATCCCCGCCGGCACGGTTAAAACGCGCCTGATGATGGCGCGGGTCCATATTCAGAAAAATCTGGTTCACTCTCCGCTGGAAGAAGGAGGACTCAGTCATGAAAAAGCGTGAGTACGCGGAGGCGGTGGAACGCTGCATTCCTCAAACGCCCCCGGTCTTTCATCAGGCCATGAGCCGGACGCTGGAGGCCATCGCGGCGCAGGCTCCCGCGCAGGAGCGGGCCGCCAAGGTCCGTCCCGCCCTTCCCACGCGGCGCGCGCTGGCGTTTGCGCTGGCGGCCCTGCTGCTCATCGCCACCGCGGCGGTGGCCGCCACCCATTGGAACCTCTTTGACGCCCTGAGCTTTCTGACCGGCGCCAATCCCACCAACGCCGATCTGGTGATGCGGCGCAACCTGTATCAGACCACGATCAACAACGTGGAGATCACCGTGCGCGAGGCGGGCTACGACGGGCGGACCTTGCTGATTCAGTACGCCTACCGCATGCTGGACGTGGACACGCCGCTGGGCCTGTACCGGGAGGAATTCGCCGGCTATCCCGAGGACCAGCGCGAGGGCATTCTGGAGGAGGACAGCAACCTCCTTTATGAGCATAACGTGGGCTGGTGGATCGACCAGCTCTGGATTGACGGGCAGTGCGTGGATATGCCGGGAAACTCCGGCGGCGTCACCACCGGAACGCCCAACCCCGGCGAAATCGTGCAGACGGAATACTGGCGGCTGGACAACGAGGGCGTGACGCTGTCGGGCACGGTGGAGATCTCCCTGCCCATCGGCGAGCGCCAGCCGCTGGAGGAGTACATGTGGGCGGAGCACCCGGAGAAGTACGACGCGGACGGAAACCTGCTCCTGCCGGAGAAGGGCATCGTCACCTTTACGCTGGATACGGACGACATCCTCTCCAAGGTACGCTGTGAATATCCCAACATCCCCACGGAGGGCGAAACCGTGACCGCGCGGGCCACGGAGGTGTGCTACTCCCCGCTGATGACCTACATCACCCTTGAGCTGGAGGCCGCGCCCGGCGCCGTGGAGGCCTATCAGGCGGAAAACGGCAAGGGATACTATGACGAGGACGGCAACCTGCTTTGGGAGTACAGCGGCATGGACGTGTTCGGGGACTGGATTTGCAGCCTGCGGCTGGTGGACGGCGAGGGCACGGAGCTGTTTCCGGGCCGCTACGGCAACAACGGCTACAGCGACGAGTGGGCGGAGTTCCTCTACCCGTGTATCGGGGACCTGCCGGAGGAACTGTACCTGGCGCCCTTTGTGGACGGCAAGGCGGATCTGACGCAGGCGGTGAAGGTGAAATAACCGGCTTGGACTTCGCAGGCCGGAAAAGCCGGGCGGCGCGCGATGGAAGCCCATCGCGCGCCGTCCTTTTCTCAGCCAAAATCGTGCCGCGTACCGCAGTCGCTCCCGATGCGCTCAAAGATCCGCACGATTTTTTCAATGCGCCAGAAGCATTGCGGGTCCTCCAGATCGTCCCGCTCCAGAATGAGGCGGATGGCGTTCAGCGCCTGATAAGCCGTGGCGTGGACCAGCGCCTGCGGATCTGCGGGAAACCCTTGGGCACCTTGGTTCTTTTTGAGATGATGCAAAAGAATCTCCTCGAACAGCTCCATGCGCATCCCCTCCCCTTCGGCTTATTTTACTATCGTTCAATAGTATAGTCAATACTATCAAACGGGTGTAGATTAGCCTGTGCGTGAGGTGATCGCATGCGCTATCCCCGTCTGAAGGACCTTCGGGAGGACCATGAGCTGATGCAAAAGCAGGTGGCGGCCAAGCTGGGAATCGACCAGCGCGTTTACAGCAACTATGAAACCGGCAAGCGCGAAATTCCGGTGCACCATCTGGCGGCGCTGGCCGATCTGTATCATACGAGCACGGATTATCTGCTGGGCCGCACGTCCTGCCCGGAGCCCTATCCCGTCAAAAAGGAAACGCCCCGGTAGGCTGCCGGGGCGTTTGCGTGATAAAAAAGCAAAAACCGCGCGAAACCATCGCACGGCATTGCTTTCCACTCTGTTTCGACCTGCCGCCGCGGCATACGCAACGCGCAGGCCGGCGGCGAAAGCCCACTTACTGGGCCTTGGCCATCTGCTTCGCCAGACGGGCCTTTTTGCGGCTCGCGGTATTCTTGTGCAGAATGCCCTTGGCGGCGGCTTTATCGATAGCGGAGGTGGTGAGGCTGTACTGCGCCGCAGCGTTGGCGGGGGCAGTGGCGATCTCCGTCTCAAACTTCTTGATGGCGGTCTTGACCTTCGACTTCACCATACGGTTCCGAAGGTTCTTGGCTTCGCTGACCTTCACGCGCTTGATAGCGGACTTGATGTTCGGCAACGTGGTTCACCTCCTTGGGTCCTAAAATCGCAAGGATGATTGTACCATGCTTTGGGGAAAAATGCAATACCCGCACGGATTTTTCTTTCACAGCGGGAGAAAGCCCGCCGCAAACGCCACCGCGCAGGCCACGGCGGCCACGGTGAGCAATCCCTTTTCCATCCAGCCCAGAACCAACGCCGCCAGCGTGCCCGCAAGGGCCGAAAACCAGCTGCCCGTGGCGGAAAACACCGCCGGAAACGTCATGGCCCCCAGCACCGCGTAGGGCACATAGTAGAGAAACGATTGCAGAAACACGCTGCGCACCCGGCCGCGGATGGCCGCCAGCGGCAGCATGCGGATGAGGTAGGTCACCCCGGCCATCACCAGCAGGTACGTAAGAAAACGGGACCAGTCCATTTACAGCGCCTCCTGTTCATCGGCTGCTTCTTCCTCAAAGGGACGGGGCATCAGCCAGGCGCCCAGCGCCGAGGCCGCCACCGCGCAGAGGATGATGCGGAAGCCGTCGGAGATGAAGCTCAACACCGGCCACAGCGAGATCAGGCAGCTCAGGCCCACAGCCACCAGTACCACCGCCCGCACCTCGCGCGAGCGCCGGAAGGGCGGAAGCACAATGGCGATGAACATGCCATAGATGGCGATGCCCAGCGCTTCGGTCACAGCCGCGGGCAGGAAGCCGCCCGCCAGCGCGCCCAGCAGCGTACCCAGCACCCAGCCCAGGAAGGGCCCGTTGGTCAGGCCGTACAGATAGGCGCGGCCCACCTTGCCCGCCTGCTGCGAGGCCACCACAAACACCTCGTCCGTGTTGCAAAAGGACAGGAGAAGCCGGTGGGGCAGCGTCATGCTGCTATCCAGCTTCTGGCTCAGGCTCAGGCTCATCAGGGCGTAGCGCAGGTTGATGGTCAGCTGCGTGAGCGCCATTTCCGTAAGGCCCGCGCCCGCGGCCATCAGCTGCAGCCCGGCCAGCTGGCCGGCGCTGGTCACGTTGAAAAACGAGATCATCACCGCCTGCAGGGGCGTAAGCCCCAGCGACGTGGCCTGAATGCCAAAGGCGAAGGAAACCGACAGATAGCCCAGGGCGATGGGCAGCCCATGGCGAAGCCCTCTTTGGTAACTGGCAAGCATGACGCATCCTCCCTGCGGTGATCTAGGAACGCCTTCGGAACGTGTCGATCAGTACGTTGAGGCCCAGGAGGCTGAACAGCCAGCCCAGCGGCGCACAGCCACAGCCGCCGCGCATTCGGCCCGCGCGCCCGCGCCGTCCGCTTTTCAGCACGATCAGCACCAGCACCGCCAACACAATCCATCCACCCGCGCTCAAGCCGTTCTCCGTATGGCGGCGGCTGTCATGGCGCGCCTGGTACGCCTCGCTGCTGTCGTTGATGGCATCCATCACCTCGTCCCACAGGCGGGACTCGGAGGTGGGGGCGGGCGTAGCCTGCGCGGTTCCGAACAGGCCGTCCAGGGAGATGTCCGCGTCCGTCCGCTTGAGCACAAGCGCGTTGAAGGCCCGGCAGTACTCCGCGAGGGCCGCGTCGTACTGCTGGGAGGCAAACAGTGTGCCGAAGCGGGAGGAGGTATACATCAGGTTTTCGGCGCTCTGCCGTCCCAGCTGGTCCGCCGCGCCATCGCCCATCGCGGTGGCAAAGGTATCCTCACCCGCCGCGCCGCACAGCAAAATGTCCATATCGCCCAGATTCCACGCCTCAAACAGCGCGTCGGCGTAGGCCTGGGCGTCCAGTCCGTCCCAGAAGTGGACCAGCGCCACGTGCAGGCGCAGGCCCGTCTCCGCCTCCACCTGCTGCGCATAGCTGGAAAAGTCCGAAACCGTCTGCGCGCTGAGCACATCGGCGTCATCCGTCGCCGCGCCGCGCTGGACGGGCAGGCGGGCCGAGGCCAGCGCCGGCCCCGCCAGCACCATCACAAGGCACAGGCAAAGGCAAAGCATGTTTTTCAAACGCACCGTCTCCGCCCCCTCACTCATACAGCTCGCAGGGCGTAACGCCCAGCAGGCGGGCCAACGACCCTGTCAGGGGCGCGGCGAGCAGGTCGTTGAAGGCGGAGGCCGCCCGGTTGTAGGTGCTGACCGCCTGACTTGCGCCCAGGCTGCTCAAATCCGCCTCCAGCATGGACAGGTAGCGCTGATCGCGTTCGCTGGCCTGAAAGCTGGCGGAGCTTTCCAATTTGCGGGCCACGGCCGCAAAGTCGGCCTCCAGCGCGCTGTCCGCCGCTTTTTTGGCGGCGATTCCTCCCGCGGAACGAAGCGCACCGGCGCTCTCTTCCAGGGCCAGCACAGCCGGATCATCCTGGGGCAGGTGGCGGCGCGCCACCACGCACAGGTTCAGGCCGTCCGCGCCCCGATAGGAGAGCACGTCCGAAAGGCCGTTTTCGCCCGACCAGAGGGCTTCCACCTGCGCACGCTCCTCGCCGTAGCCGGTCAAAGTGCCGTAAATCAGGCCAAACGCCACCAGGGCCAGGGCAATCAGCACGCAGGCGCCGGTGGGCAGATTTCGTTTCATAGGGGTTCAGGTTCCTTTCCGAAGGCTCAGTGCTTCAGTTCCAGCAGCTTTTGCTTGAGCTCGTTTTCCATGGTCACAAGCTGCTTTTCCGCTTCCACGCGCTGGGCACGGCCCTCGTCCTGAATCTTCATGACCTCGCTGATGGTGTCGATCAGGCTCTGGTTGGTTTCCACCAGCGTGTTCAAATCCAGAATGCCGCGCTCGGCCTCGCGCGCCGTTTCAATGGTGCCGGTCTTGAGGGCGGCGGCGTTTTTGCGCAGCAGCTCGTTGGTCATGTCGGTCACGGCGGTCTGCGCCTTGAGCGCCTCCTGGCTGCGGTGCAGGCCCAGGGCAATCACGATCTGGCTCTTCCACAGCGGCAGCGTGTTGGACAGCGTGCTCTGGATGCGCTCCACCAGCAGGCTGTCATTGTTTTGCAGAAGGCGGATCTGCGGGGCCATCTGCAGCGCCACCTGACGGGTGAGTTTGAGGTCGTGCAGCTTCTTTTCAAAACGGTCGCAGTTGGCGGCCATGTCGTTGGCGCGCTGGGCGTCCATGGCGTCGCCGCTCTGGGCGGCGCGGGCTTTCAGATCCTCCAGCGTGGTGCGGCGCACCTCGGCCAGCCGCTTTTCGCCGGCCAGGATATACATGGTCAGCTCCTTGAAGTACTCGGTGTTCATGTCGTAGAGGTGGTTGAAGAGGCTGATGTCCTTGAGCAGCTGGACCTGATAGCCCTCCAGCGACGAGGCGATGGCGTCGACGTTGACCTCCACCTTGTCGTACTTGGTCTGCATGTCGCTCACGGCCTTTTTGGCGTTCCAGAACAGGCCCCCCAGCCCCTTGGGCTTTTCGGCGCTATCGCCGAAGCCCTTGATTTCGTTGACCAGCTTGACCAGCATTTCGCCCACTTCGCCGGTGTCGTTGGTGCGCACGGTGGCAAGCGCGCTGTCGCTGAAATCGGCAATCTTTTTCTGCGCGTCGGACCCGTAGAGCAGCACGTGGTCGGTGTTGTTCAGGTCGATCTTCTGGGCGAATTCCTCGATGGCCCGGCGGTCAGCCTCGCTGAGCATGGAGGTGTCCATCTCCGCCGTGGCTTCGGCCGCCGCGGGAGCGGCTTCCAGCTGCTTGACGGCTTCCTCCATCATCACCTTGTCGCGGGTCATGGCGGGTTCCAGGGTGAGGGCGGGGGCCTGGTTTTGATTCTCTGTCATGATGCGTAACCTCCTGTCTGGCAAAGGACTCAGGTGCGGTCGTTCGGGCGGGTGGCCGTGGCGGAGGCCTGACCTCCCTGCGCGGAGACATTGCCGCGCGCGGCACGCTCGCGGGAGATGCGGTTTGCCTCGGCGTCGATGCGGGCGGCCTCGCGGGCCTGCGCCGCGGCGCGCTCCAGGTCGCTTTCGGTCAGGCCGTCGCGCCTGAGCATCTGCTCGAGCACGTCGATATCGGTGGTCAGGTCCAGCACGTCGTCGCGGTAAAGGTTCTCCAGCAGGCGCTGGCAGCCGTGGATGACCACGTCCAGCGCGTCCCCGATGCGCCGGCGCGCGTCCTGTGCCTGCGCGCCGGTGATGCCGCGCTCGTCCAGCGTGCGAAAGCCCCGGACCATTTTCAGGGTGGTGGGCAGGTAATAGTCCATGAATTTGCGGATCTGCGGGGCCTTGGCGGGTTTGTCGTATACCGCGCGGAATACCTCGGCGCACAGGTTTTCCAGCTTCTCCAGCTTATCGGAGAGGGCGGAATCGGGAATGCGGTCGTTTTCCGCGCGGATTTCCGCGATCATGCCGCGCCCCTTCTCCAGCAGCGCGTCCACATCGGGATCGCCGGTGTTGCCCTGCACCTTTTGCAGGCTTTCAGGGGTCTTGACGGTGGGACTCACGTCCAGCCCCTGCGCCATGACGCGGATGACCGCGCCCGCAAACAGGCTCAGCGCCGTAGCCAGCGCAAAAGCGCCCACCGTGTGCGGGCGGAACAAAAGGGAAAACAGCGCGAACACCACGCCGAACGCGATGATCCCCGCGCCCAGCCCCTTGCGCTTTTCGGACGGTTTAGGATGGCTCATCTGGCTTGCTCCTTCTATTATGCCGCGCGGATGCCCGGAAGCTCCGCGCGCTTTAACGGAATGCATTATACCATAAAACGGGGAGGCTGAAAAGAAAGGCGCGCTCAAAGCTGCTTTGGAAATGCTGAAAGCAGCATTAGAATTTGCGAAGAACGCGTTTTTTACCACCGGATGACAAAAAGCGGCAAAGAAAAAAACATGCAAAAAACATGCGGCTACCCTCTTGACAATGGGGCTTGGGTGGCGTATGATACACGCAATCAAACCGTTGAGGGAGAGGAGTAACCGCCACAGGGCGCGGCAAAGGGAGCCGTGAAGAGTGTGACCACGGCGCGCGGCAGGGCGGTGAATGGACTTCCGAGGGCGGCGGCGAAAGCCCGTTTGGACCGTAGCCGCTGACGGGACCCGCACCCGTTATCCGGGCGGCGCGTATGTTGGTACGCGAAAGATGAGCCCGCCCATGGCGGGGAAATTGAGTGGCACCGCGGAAATACCGCCTCAAGCAACCTAGGTTGCTTGGGGCGTTTTTCATTTCCCCCACAAGCAGAAAGGATGGATGAACCATGATGAAGAAGCTGACCGCCCTGGTACTGACGCTGGCCCTGTGCCTGACCGCCGCGCTGGCCGTGGCCGAGACCGACAAGACCTACACCATCGGCATTGCGCAGTTTGCCGAGCACTCCAGCCTGGACAACTGCCGCGAGGGCTTCATTCAGGGCCTGGCCGAGATGGGCTATGTGGAAGGTGAAAATGTGACCTTCATCGTGCAGAACGCGCAGGCGGATATGGGCCTGTGCCAGCAGATCGCCCAGCAGATGGCGCAGGAGTGCGACCTGGTATGCGCCATCGCCACCCCCATGGCGCAGGCGGCCTTCAACGCCTGCATGGACAGCGGCAAGCCCGTGATCTATACCGCGGTGAGCGACCCTGTGGCCGCCATGCTGGCCAACGATGAGGGCAAGAGCGAGTACAACGACCGGCACCTGCGACGTGCTGCCCGTGGAGGCGCAGCTCAAGCTCATCCGCTCATTCCTGCCGGAGGCCAAGAAGATCGGCATTCTCTACACCACCAGCGAGACCAATTCCGAGAGCCAGCTCAAGCTCTATCAGGATCTGGCGGGCGCCTATGGCTTTGAGATCGTGGCGTCGGGCATTTCCACCGGCGCGGACATTCCTCTGGCGTGCGACACCCTCCTGCCGCAGGTGGATTGCCTGACCAACCTGACCGACAACACCGTGGTCAGCTACCTGGCCGTGGTGCTGGACAAGGCCAACGCGCTGGGCAAGCCCGTCTTTGGCAGCGAGATTGAGCAGGTCAAGAACGGCTGCATCGCCTCCGAGGGCGTCGAATATATCTCCCTGGGGCAGCAGACCGGGCGCATGGCCGCGCAGGTGCTGGAGGGCGCCTTTGCCGGAGACATCGCCTTTGTGAGCAGCGAGGGCGGCGACATGTGCTACAATCCCGACGTGGCCGAGGCGCTGGGCGTGACGATTCCCGAAGCGGACCTGGCCCGCGGCATCGACGTCACCCAGCAGTAAGCAGGCACCCCGCCGGCTTGGCCACCCGCTCCCGCGTGTCGGGAGCGGGCCTTTGGCGGCCTGAGCGGGCAAAGGAACCAAAGCGAAACGGAGGCCGGTTTCATGGGCATTTTCATCGGCATTTTGGAGGAGGGGCTGATCTACGCCATTCTGGCGCTGGGCGTGCTGATCACCTACCGCATTCTGGATTTTCCGGACCTGACGGTGGATTCGTCCTTCCCGCTGGGCGCGGCGGTCAGCGCCATTCTGACGGTGAACGGCATGCATCCCGTGCTCACGCTCCTGATGGCCACGCTCGCCGGCGCGGCGGCGGGGCTGGTCACGGGACTGATCCATGTCAAATGCCGCGTGCGCGACCTGCTCAGCGGCATCATCACCATGACGGGGCTGTATTCCATCAACCTGCGCATCGCGGGCCGGGCCAACCTGCCCTTTTTCAACATGGATACCCTCTTTGACAACGCGCTGGTGGACAGCCTGCCCGCGGCGCTCGCACCGTGGTCCAAGGTGCTGGTGGTGCTGGTCATCGTGCTGGTGGTGAAGGTGCTTCTGGACCTGTTCATGAACACCAAGGCGGGCTTCCTTTTGCGCGCCGAAGGCGACAACCCCGCCGTGGTGGCCACGCTGGCGCGCGACGGGGGGCTGGTGAAGATAGAGGGGCTGATCATCGCAAACGCGCTGGTGGCGCTCTCCGGCGCGGTGATGGCGCAGAAAAACCGCGTGTTTGAAATCTCGATGGGCACCGGCGCCATCGTCTTTGGTCTGGCGGCGGTCATCATCGGCACCAACATCTTCAAAAACCGTCAGAAGGTGAATAGCTCCACCGCGGCCATCGTGGGCAGCATCATCTACAAGGCCTGCGTGGCGCTGGCGCTGTCCATGGGCCTGGTGCCGCAGGACCTCAAGCTGGTGACGGCGGCGCTGTTCCTCATCATCCTTGTGCTGGGCAATGTGCGCAGGAAGAAGGTGAAATTCCATGCTTGAGCTTCGTGATGTAAGCAAGGTATATGCTCCGGGTACGGTGAACGAAAACTGCCTGTTCCGCCATTTCAGCCTGACCATCCCGGACGGGCAGTTCGTCAGCGTCGTTGGCTCCAACGGCAGCGGCAAAACCAGCATGCTCAACCTGGTCTGCGGTTCCATCCCCGTGGACGAGGGCAGCATTTTCATGGGCGGTCGCGATATCACCAAAATGAGCGAGCACAAGCGCTACCGCAACATTGGTCGCGTGTACCAGAACCCCGCCATGGGCACCTGCGGCACGATGACCTTGCTTGAAAACATGGCCATGGCCGACAACAAAAACCGTCCCTACAACATTACCCCCGGCGTGAACCGCCGCCGCGTTTCCTATTATAAAAAGCTGCTGAGCTCGCTGGGGCTGGGGCTGGAGGACAAGCTCAATATCCCCGTGGGCTCGCTCTCCGGCGGGCAAAGGCAGGCGCTGGCCCTTTTGATGAGTACGCTCACCCCCATTGAGTTCCTCATTCTGGACGAGCACACCGCGGCGCTGGACCCCAAGACCGCGGAGGTCATCATGCAGCTGACCGGCCGGCTGGTGCGGGAGAAGGGATTGACCACGCTGATGGTGACCCATAACCTGCGATACGCGCTGGAATACGGCGACCGCATCCTCATGCTGCATGAGGGCCGCGCCGTGCTGGACAAGAGCGGCGAAGAAAAGCGCGCCCTCAAGCTGGAGCAGGTGCTGGGGCTGTTCAACCAGATCAGCGTGGAGTGCGGAAACTGACGATTGGCGGCGGACCCGTTCGGGCCCGCCGCCATGCTTTTCCTGCGCTTACGGCAGCACCAGCACCTTGGTGCGCCAGGGCAGGTGCGTCCACAACCAGTATGCGTTGATGGTATATTCATCGTCCGTGCGCCAATCCACCCGCACGCAGCCCTCCGAGGCGCGCTCGCCCAGCCGGGAGGCCTGATCCGAAAAGTCGGCCATGCCGTCCGCGCGCTCCTGATACCCTACCTGATGCAGCAGGTTGCCCCCGTCGATACGGATGGGATAATCGCATCGGTAGCCGCCGCTGTCAAAGCTCACCAGACGGTCGGTGGTGAGAAAGGCGCCGGCGCGCGTTTCCCGGAACGCCTTGCCCGGGGCCTTGAGCCCTGTGCTCACGCGCGCGCGGCCCACGGGCTTTCCCGCCTCGTACACGGTCAGGGTCTGCGCCGTCTTGTCGATGACTACGCCGTAGCGCGTGCCGGGCAGCACCATCTTGAGCTTTTTGGTGGGCACGTAGCCTTCGACGTAGGCTCCGTCCTCATGCCGCCAGGCGCGCACCAGCGTATAGCGCGCGCCAGGCTCCACCACCTCCACCGCCTGAGACTGGCCGTGCACCTGTCCCACAACGTCGCTGTCGGGGTCCGGGGAGAGGTAGAGGCGCTGGTGGTCCTCCGCCCCAATGTCTACCACGGCGGCAGGGGCCAGGATGGCTTCCCACAGGTTCTCATCGCTGCGGATATCGGGCAGAAGCGGACCGGTGGGGGCCAGTTCGGGCACTGGTTCGCTCCCGTCGCGGATCTCCAGCGGAAAGACGAAAGCCTCCTCCTCCCGTCCGTCCAGGTAGGCCCGCATCCAATACTGCCCGGCAGGCGCTTTGCGCCCGTCGCAGGCTCCGTTCCATGCGATGCGGAAGCGCCCGCTGCCCTCCAGCTTTTTGCGGATGGAGGCGAAGCGCTGCGTCAGGCTTTCATCCGCATAGCATTCCAGATGTACGACGCCCGCGCCCGTGACCGCGCAGTCCACAAACCATGGCTCCGTCCGCCGGTGATAGAGGGTCTCGCCGCTGGGCAGCGCATAGATCAGCGCGGCGGCGGCACGTTCCGCCGTAACGAAGGCGCGCGCCGTGCTGTGGCCGCCGTCCTCGTCCGTGAGGCGCGCAAGCAGATGGTAACGCCCCGCACGCAGCGGCATGCCGCCATAGGAGGTCGCGTTCCATCGAACCGTGTTGCGGCCCGCCTCCACGGGCAGGTTCTCGCACAGCGGGAGCTCGGGCCCCGCTTCGCTTCGGAGCTGAATGGTCAGCTGCCCCGGTCGGGGCGCTTCCACGGTGATTTCCGCCGGCTGGTAGGGACGCACGGTGTCCGGCAGATCAAGGGACAGCCCCTGCCCCTTGGCGCCCGTGCACAGCAGCAGGCATGTCAGCAGCACGGCTGCATACAGCGTTTTCTTTCCCATCGTCATCCTCCGTTCTTTGGTGTAGCGCTTATTGAGATAGACGCTTTTGAGGGCGGTGAGGTTTTTTTTCGCTGCAAATTTGTAAAATGACCGGGCGTTCACACCTGCGCCACAGAATCGTCACACGCGTGGAGTAGCATGATGGCTGTGAGCAATCTGGTTGGAAAGGGAGCGAAGAAATCTGTGAGAATCAGGACATGGTTACGGATCACGGCTCTGCTCATGGCTGTATGGGTGGTATACGCGGCGGCTGTGGCGGAGGGCGCTGCGCTGCCCGAAGAAAGCGCACCCGTGCAGGCGGAGGCGTCTGACGGGCAGCCTGCGCAGGCGCCGCCGGAGGGCGAACGTCCGCCGGAACCGCCCGGAGGAGAGGGGGAGCCGGGAAGCCTTCCTCCGCAGGGGCCGGACGGTCAGCCCCCGCAGGCGCCGGGCGACCTGCCAGGCGCGCCGGGAACGGTGAGCCAGGGCACAGCCGCTACTACGCTGGAAACGGATACCACCATCAGCGGCGGCAGCTTTCTGTCCCAAAAGGCGGATGAAAACGCCCTTCGGGTGACAAACACGGCACAGGCGGCGCTGACGGGCGTTACCATCCAAAAGCTGCAAGGAGATACATCAAGCACGGAAAACAGCGATTTTTACGGCCAGAACGCGGGCTTTCTGGCGACCGACGGCGCGCAGGCGGCGCTCACGGCGGTGAGCGTGACCACGGCTGCGACCGGTGGCAACGCGGTGGTCAGCTATGGGGAAGGAACCGCTGTTTCCGTGACGGACAGCACCGTCAGCACCACGGGCGACCATTCCGGAGGTATCCATGTGACGGGCGGCGGAGAATTGACCGCCTGGAATGTGGATGTGGAAACGCAGGGCAATTCCTCAGCCGCGATCCGCAGCGACCGGGGAGGCGGAACCCTGACTGTCGAGGACGGCAGCTATGTGACCAACGGCACCGGCTCGCCCGCCATTTACAGCACGGCGCAGATCGCCGTGACCAACGCGGTGCTGACGGCCAACCGCTCCGAAGCCATCGTGGTGGAGGGACGCAACAGCGTGACGCTAACGGACTGCACGGTATCGGGCAACATGCAGGGCACCTATGGCCCGGACAGCGGCGAAAACCTGCACGGCGTTATGCTTTACCAAAGCATGAGCGGCGATGCCCAGGAAGGGCAGAGCCTTTTCCGGATGACGGGCGGCGAGCTTACCACCCTGTCGGGGGATCTGTTTTATGTGACCAACACCGACTGCGCCATTGAGCTCAGCGGCGTGGCGCTCACGCTGGCTGACGGATGCCTGCTGCGGGTAGAGGGCAATACGGGCGAGCGTGGCTGGGGCACGCCGGGAGAAAACGGTGGACGCTGCACGCTGAACGCCATCGCGCAGGCGCTGTCCGGAACCATCCGGGTGGATGAGAGCTCCTCGCTTGACATGACGCTTTCGGACGGCGCTACCTTTGAGGGCACGGTCAATCCGGAGGGCCAGGGCGGCGAAGTGAACGTGACGCTTGCGCAGGGCTGCCGCTGGACCCTCACCGCCGATGCGTACGTAACCAGCTTTACCGGCGATCTTTCCTGCGTGGAAACCAACGGTTACACCCTGTATACGGCGCAGGAGAAGCCCGTAGCAGGCGTATAGTTTTTTTCTTCATGGGAAACCCTTCCTCACGAAGCGATGCTTGTGGGGGAGGGTTTTTTGAATGCGGCGGAGACCCAATCGGATGGAGCTGGCGCTGCAGCTGATTGCGGCGCTGATGACGTTTGCCCTGTTTTTTTCCTTTGTACGGGCCGATGCGGCCGTGGTGGCCTGGGGGGATAAGGGCGATCAGGTCACGTTGATTCAGCAGAAGCTGAAGCAGTACGGATATTTCAGCGGCACGGTGGACGGTGTATTCGGCAAGCAGACCTATGACGCGGTGGTATGGTTCCAGCGCAAAAACGGGCTGAAGGTGGACGGCGCGGTGGGGGAGAGCACTGCCGCGGCGCTGGGCATCACCCTGACGGGCAGCGTATCCGCCGCCAGCTATAACGAAAGTGAAACCTACCTGCTGGGCAGGCTGGTGCATGGCGAGGCGCGCGGCGAGCCCTACGTGGGCAAGGTGGCCGTGGCGGCCGTGGTGCTCAACCGGGTAAAGAGCCCTTCTTTTCCCAATACCATCAGCGGGGTGATCTATCAGTCCGGCGCGTTTGACGCGGTATCGGATGGGCAGATCAACCTCACCCCCGACGAGGACAGCCTGCGCGCCGCCCGCGATGCGCTCAACGGCTGGGACCCCACCGGCGGGTGCCTGTATTACTACAACCCCGCAACCGCCACCAATGGGTGGATCTGGTCGCGCACAGTGCAGCTGAGCATCGGCAAGCACAACTTCGCCATTTGACCGGGAGGCGCGCATGCGGCTGAAGCATCACATTCTTTTGTATACCTTTTTGGGTGTGGCGGTGCTCATATCCATTTTTCTCACGCTGGATTACGGCAACCGGGCCCAGCGAAGCGCCCAGGCCCTGGAGGACGCCTATGCGCAGCGCGTGCTGGAAACGCAGGAGCACTTGCAGGCCATCGGGCTCAAACTGGGCAAAGCGCCGGTAGCGACGGACGCGCGAACCCAGGTGGAGCTGCTCGCGGGCATCAGCCGGCAGGCGGACAATGTGGTGAGCGGCCTGTCGGCCCTGCCGCTGAGTCATATCGCCATGAGCGACACGTTGAAGTTTTGCAATCAGCTGTCGGAATATGCCATGGTACTGGCGCTGTCGGTATCCGCAGGCCAGCCGCTGACCGAGCAGCAAACCACGGAGCTGAGCGCCCTGGAAAGCCAGTGCGCGCTGCTGCTGGGGCAGTTTGCTACCGCGCGGGAGACCATGGTAGCCGAAAGCCTGCGTCTGACAGTCCAGCCGGGGGTGTTCTATGCCGAGGCGCAGGCGGGCCAGCGCCCGCTGGAGCAGGTGGCCGATCCCGACAACGGCATGGACTATCCCAGCATGATCTATGACGGCGCCTTTTCTGATGCGCGGCATTACGGCACGCCCAAGGCACTGGGCGAGGAACGGATCGATCAGATCCGGGCCCTGGAAATCGCCAGAGCCTTTGTGGGGGAGGAGAGGGTCGAACGTGTGGAGGCGGCCCCGGACAGCGGCGGTACACTGGCCAGCTACGGTGTGACCCTGACCCTGAACGACGGTGTGGTGCTCAATGCCGAAGTGACCCGTCAGGGGGGAAAGATGCTGTGGATGGTGCCGGAGCATGCTGCCTTTGCCCCCGCGCTGACGCTGGAGGAATGTGCGGAAGCGGCACAGGGCTTTCTGCTGGACCGCGGCTATGGCGAGATGGAGGCCAACCACTATCAGGTGTACGACGGCCTGGCAGTAATCAATTTTGTGGCCGTGCAGGACGGGGTGCTGCTGTATCCCGATCTGGTCAAGGTACAGATACGCATGGACACCGGAGAAGTGGTAGGTCTGGAGGCAAACAACTATCTGATGAACCACACCCGGCGCACGGGGCTTGCGCCTGCGCTTTCCGCGCAGGAGGCGCTGGAGAAGGTGAGCTCCCGGCTGGAGGCCGGTAAGGCGCGGCTGTGCGTGATTCCCTACCGCGAGGGAGAGCGCCTGTGCTACGAGGTGCCGGGCCGCTACGAGGGGCGCGAGTACCGTGTATACATCGATGCGCTGACGGGCGAAGAAACAGAGGTGCTGATGATGGTGGACAGCGTTGGGGGACGTATGGCGGCCTGACGGGCGCTTTCCCTGCCGGAGCGCAAAGAGATGGAATCTGCTGATACGCAAACGGGCGGCGAGCGTGGATCGTGCCGCCGCCATAAGGGAACAGATGGGAAAAGTTTGGCGCGCTGTTTGCACAGCGCGCTCAGTCTGCCAAAAACCCTTTTGAGAGGTTCGGAGGGCCGTAGCCCTCCGAGTGAAATCCGAATCCAGCGACATGTGCGGTGGATTCGGAAGCCTTGCGCAGCAAGGTTTCCCTGCGCGTTTCCCCGGCCGCGCTGAAAGCGCAGGGGAAACGCGTTCTGTCGGAAAAGATCGCCGCAGGCGAGTTTTTCCGACAAGCTGTGGCGCGCTGTTTGCACAGCGCGCCTTTTTGCGCACAGAACCATAAATGCGGAATAGGATGGTGTGAACATAGAAAGAAGGTGCGAGCCATGTTCATTTATAAAGGACCTTCATGCATAAGATGCGGTGGCTCCATGTGCTCCAACTGCGCGCTTCATGGGTATCCTATCTGGTTTACCGGACCTGCTGGCACCGACGGTGCGACCGGGCCGACCGGGCCCACCGGTCCAACTGGCCCGACGGGAGCCACCGGTCCGGCAGGATCAAACGGCTCGATGGGACCACGAGGGATCAGTGGCATTACGGGACCTACCGGCGCTACGGGCCCAACGGGCGCTACCGGCCCCACCGGACCGGCCGGCTCCGCCAGTATGACCGGTCCGACAGGACCTACGGGCGCAACCGGCCCGACGGGTGCGGAAGGACCCACAGGGCCTGCAGGCGCTACGGGAAATACGGGCGCCACCGGGCCTGCGGGACCGGCAGGAGCCACGGGCGCCACCGGCTCAACCGGCGCGACAGGAGCGGACGGCCCAACCGGAGCCACCGGCCCAACGGGCGCTACAGGAGCGACCGGCGCCACCGGCGCAGACGGCCTGCCGGGTGCGGACGGTCCTACCGGCGCCACGGGCGCCACTGGTGCGGACGGCCCAACGGGCGCCACCGGCGCAGATGGTTTGCCGGGCCTGCCGGGCGCCACCGGCGCGACCGGGGCTACGGGCGCGGCGCCTGAAGATGTGTTTGCATCCTTTGCCAACGTTCAGGCCGTATGGGATAACAATAGCCTGATTACCATGTTCCCCGATGTGACCGATCCCACGGGCAACATCGTCCAGACGGATTTTTCCCGCATCACGCTTCAGCCGGGTTACTACCTGGTGGGCTACAGCATATCGGCGATCTACCGCACTGCCAGCTATATGCAGGTTACGCCTTCCTACAACGGCACTTCTCATATGGAAACCTCCGTTTATTTTGCTACAAGCGTCAACGGAACCTCGGCGGGAGGATCTGCGAACTTCATTATCTATGCACCCTCAGAAACGACGCTGAGCCTGTTTTACAGCAGTCCCGTCCGAGCGACGGACGGCATTTTCAACATGTCCATCGTCAAACTCAACCGAACGGCCTGACAGGCATGCGGGGCGAGAAAAACGCGGAAAGCGCCGGAGAGGTTCCCTCGGCAGGGGCCCTGATCGTGCGCGCAGCCGCCTCACAGCCGGAGCGCAAGGCCAGCGCCCGCAGTTGCCTCCCCGGTTCATTCACGGTTCTCCCCACAATGGAGCCCGGGGGAACCCCGGCAGGCGGTGCGCAACATCCGGCGTTACGGGCGCGCTGGAGCCTCTTCCGACCCGTCCGGATGCGCCGTTTTTTAGAGAAAAGACAAGATTTTTCCCAGGCAAAGGCGAAATGTATACAAATGGACGGACGCGGGAGGGAATCATGGTTGCCGCCGTCAGGCGCGTGTCGGATGAGATTTAAAAGACACGGGTGTTGATGATGAAAATTGCGGAGGGCGTTACCTTGGTGTTGCTGGATACCTCCTTTGAGCTGGGAAGCATCATTCCAACGCTGCTGTACCTGATGGGATTGTGGGCGGTCTTTTGCAAAAGCGGCGTTAAGGGCTGGTGGGCACTGATCCCCTGCGCGCGCCAGTACAAGCTGGGCTTGTGCGCGGGTCGGGAACCGGAGGGACGAATGCTGGCTGTGATGGACTTCCTCATGGTCGCTACAAGCCTGCCCGGCCTGTATCTACAGCTGGACTCTGCTACTGAAATGTTCCTTGCCCTGGTAGGGCTGATCGCCGCATTGATTGATATCATTTACCAGATTCGCGTCTACAATGGACTGAGCGAAGTATACGGACGCAGGAAGGGCTGGGTCGTCCTGTGGCTGCTGCTGGGCTTCATCCCCGCGCTGCTGTGGGGATTCCGCAAGGCCTATCAGCCCCTGTGGAAGGTGGAGGATATCAAAAGCGAGGCCGCCAACTTTTTCTCCGGAAAAAAGGCGGACGTGCTGGACAAGGGCCTGACGGTCAACCTGGAGGAGCGGTCCGTCCGGGAGTTTTTCAGAAAAAAATATCTTCTGCGGGATATTCATATGTACATTCAGCCCGGGCATATGGTGCTGCTGCTGGGCGGCAGCGGCGCGGGTAAAACCACCTGTCTCAACGCCATCAACGGTTATGAAAAGGCCAAGGCGGAAGTGGTGCTCAATGGCACCAACATGTACAAGCATTACAAGGAAATGCAGTAGAACATCGGCTTTGTGCCCCAGATGGATCTGATGCGCGGATCGGACAGCGTGTTCCGCACGCTGATGGACGCGGCCAGCCTGCGTCTGCCCAAGGACTTTACCGGCGCGGAGCGCAAGGCACGCGTGGAAGATGTGATGAAGATCTTCGGGCTGACCCCGGTGGAAAACCATATGGTGGCCAAGCTGTCCGGCGGGCAGCGCAAGCGGCTTTCCATTGCCATGGAATTCATCTCCAACCCGTCTTTGTTTATCCTGGATGAGCCGGACTCCGGCCTGGACGGTGTGATGGCGCGTGAGCTGTTTGAGCAGCTGCGGTTGATTGCCGACCAGGGCAAGATCATCATCGTAATTACGCATACGCCGGATCGGGTGATAGACCTGTTTGACGATGTGATCGTGCTCGCCAAGGATGCCAAACGCACCGGGCGGCTGGCATATTTCGGCCCCATTGACGAGGCCCGTGCGTTTTTTGGCAAGGAGAGCATGGAGGAGATCGTCAAGTCGGTCAACCGGCAGGAGGAGGGCGGCGAAGGCCGTGCCGATGAGTTCATTTTGAAGTATGCGGAGGTGCAGCATGGCTGAAGTACGCGTCAACAAACCGATCAGCAGAAGAATCCGCCACAGGGGCCGTGCCAGTCAGATTCCCATCTATGTGGGAAAACAGCTGCGCTTTTTCATCTACCAGAGCGACTGGAAGGTGCTGCCCATGGCGGCGATTATCGCCGCGCTGGTGAGCATGGTAATCCGCAAGGATTTTTTCCTGACGATGGAGGGAAACCTCAAGGGCGCGTTTGCGCTGACATGCGTGGCGATCTGGAACGGCTGCTTCAATTCCATTCAGTCCGTTTGCCGCGAGCGGCCCATCATCAAGCGGGAGCACCGGTCGGGCATGCACATCTCTTCCTATGTGGCGTCCCATATGATCTATCAGTTTGCCCTGTGCCTGGCGCAGACAGGCCTCTCGTTATATGTGATGGAGATGATGGGGGTTGCGTTTCCCGTACCGGGCTTCATGACCCGGTGGATGATTCTGGATGTGGGGATTTCCATACTGCTGATCTCCTATGCGTCGGACATGATGAGCCTGTTTATCTCCAGCGTGGCGCATACAACCACCGGCGCCATGACCGTGATGCCCTTCGTGCTGATCTTTCAGCTGGTATTCTCGGGCGGACTGCTGCCCCTTCCGGACTGGACCCGTCCGCTGGCGGATTATACCATTTCCAATTACGGCATCAAGGTAATCGCGGCCCAGTCAGGATACAACGAAGCGCCCATGGTAACTGCCTGGAACACCCTCTCCAAGATGCGGGACAACGAAGTGGGAGGCACCGTCACCCTGGGGCAGATTCTGGATCTGCTGGGGGATGAGGACAATACGTTCCTTGCCAGCCGTCAGGACATGGAGGTCATCAGGCCCTTCACCGTGGGTGAGGCGGCTGAAATCCTCAGCGCGGCGGATGAGATTCTGCATGTAAGCGACAAGGAAATCGTCCAGACCCTGTCCCTCCGGGAGCTGCTTACGGCCATGCTGCAAATGGAGGGACTGCAGCAGCTCTGGAGCCAGACGCTTTTGCCGGCCTCCGAGAGCACTGCCGCCATCACAGCGGGAGACATGCTTAAAAACCTTCTGGAGGATGAAAATGCGCAGGAGGTTCTGGATCAGGAGGTCACCTACACCTTTACGCTGGGAGAGGCGCTGGATGCGTTGGGAGTCAGGGAAACCCTGATGGAAAGGAAGGACGAGGAGAGCAACCAGCCCGTTACGCTGGGTGAAATTACCGAATTTTTGGTTGAAAACGAGGCCCTCCAGGCGCACAGAGACCGGGAGTTTACCTTCAAGGCGACCATTGGTGAATTACTTGACTTCTTTGGTGAGGAAAACGTCAAGACGGTGATTGAGGAAAAGACGGCCGATGCCAGCTACAATCCCGACTATGAGAGAACGCTGGACAACGTGATGGGAAACTGGATGATGCTGGTCCTGTTCGCGCTGGCTTTCGCCTTGCTGTCGACCCTTTCGCTGGAGATGATCGATCGCGACAAGCGATAGGCGCAGCGCCGCTTCGATGCGCTCCCTTCCTTTCGGGAAGCCGGGGATTTCTCAGACGGAAAAGCGGGACGGTCCAGAGGCCGTCCCGCTTTTCCGTCTGTCTGATTTTGCAAGGCTGCAATGCACCGCGTTATACAGGGGAAAACAGGCGAAGAACGCTCATCCTTTCGTCGCCGCGCCCGCCTTGACCGCAGCTGCGGGAATTTCGCCCGCGCGGCCCAGGGCCAGCTTGGTCACCACCGGGCCGACGAGCTCATAAATCAGCGTGCCCGCGAGCACCACGGCCTGGATGCGGCTGCCGTAGGCGGGAAGGCGCGTAAGCGCCAGCTGCGCCATGCCGATGGCTACACCCGCCTGGGGAATCAGCGTGAAGCCCAGGTATTTTTGCACATTGGGATGAGCGTTCACCAGGCGGGAACCCAGGAACGAGCCGAGCCACTTGCCCAGGACGCGCACCACCACATAGCAGGCGCCCACCAGTCCCACCGCGGGCAGGACGGACAAATCCAGCTCTGCGCCGGAAATCACAAAGAACAAAAGGAACAGCGGAGGCGTGAAGCGGTCCGTCTGCTCGATGATGACGCTGGCGGCGGGGCAGAGGTTGGTCATCACCGCGCCGATCATCATAATGCACAAAAGGTTGCTCAGGCCCCACAGATCGCACAACGCCAGCGCCAGAAACACAAAGGCGATGGTCAGCGCCAGCTTGTTTCCGCGCGACCGGAAGAAACGCGCCAGCAGACTCAGCAGCAGGCCCAACGCCGCGCCCAGCACGACCGAGCCCACGATCTCCAGAAGGGGAGAGACGAGCATGCCCTGCACCGTCATAGCCGCGCCGCTTTGCAGCGTCTGGGCGATGTTCATGGAAATGGCGAAAGCGATCAGACCCAGCGCATCATCCATGGCGACCACAGGCAACAGCATATCGCTAACCGGGCCGCGTGCCTTGTACTGACGGATGACCATCAGCGTAGCCGCAGGCGCGGTGGCGGCGGCAATGGCACCCAGCGCCACGCACATGGGCAGATCAAATCCCGGCACGCCCGCCAGAGAGCAGCCAATCAGCACTACGTCCACCAGAACCGTGATGGTCAGAGGCTTGGCGCCGATGCGCTTGAGATAACTCATCTTGAATTCGGCGCCGATGGAATAGGCGATGAAGCCCAACGCGGCTTCCGTAATGACGGAGAAGCCGTCCAGCATATCGCGGGGAAGAATGCCCAGCACCGAAGGGCCAATGATCAGGCCGCCCACCAGAAAGGCCGTCACGTTTGGCAGCCGCACCAGCCGCGCCAGGCGGCTCACCGCCAGCCCGGCAGCGATGGCAATGGACAGCGCCAGCAGCGTGTTCATGGCTTCATCCCCTCCACAAACAGCGCCGGAACGGCAAACAGAATGCCTGTATCGGGCTGGTCCAGGCCGCCGGTCACCCGGTTGATTACCTCGCGCGCCACCGCCACCTGCGCGTCATCAAGCACCATGACCAGGGTTTTGCTGCTTTTGCGCTCCGGATCGAACAGCTGCCGCAGCGCGGCAAACATGGGAAGATCATCGCCACTCTGGTCGATTACGCGCATCATGCCAGTGCTGTCCACGACGGTACCGCCGTGAATGCCGCTTTTCAGCAGCGCCTCCAGCAGTTCCTCCAGGCACTCCGTGCGGTTGAGAACCAATGTCAAAACCTGCATGCAATCACCTACATTCTCTCAGAATAGGCCCCTCCCAGAGCCATCCAACAGGATAGACCTGTTTTCGGCAAAAAGCAAGGGCGACGGCGAAAAAATTCGCCGCCGCCCAAGAACGTTTTCAGAAAAGCCGCGCTATTCGGGCGCCCGCTGTCCACCGGGGCCCGCAAGGCCTCACAGCAGCGGCAGCAGGTGCTCGGCGCTCAGGCGGGCATCCTCCAGAGCGGGGCGCTCGGGGCTTTCGTCCTGCTCCACCACCAGCCAGCGCGTGCCGGCTTCGCGCGCAGCCTCCACCAGTGCGGGAATGTCCTGACAGCCGCCTCCCAAAGGCTTGAACAGGAAAGGCTGCCCGCCGTCCTCGCGCGCGGGCGCGTCCTGGCCCAGAAGCGCGTAGGGCGCAGGCCCGCCGGGATCGCCCACGTAGTCCTTGAGATGCACCACGGGGCAGCGCTCCGCGTAGCGGCGGAGATAGTCGGCCGGGTCGGCTCCTGCATAGCGAATCCAACAGGTGTCCAGCTCGCATTTGAGCACGGACGCAGGCACCGCCGCGTAGAGGAAGTCCAGGGCCGTCATGCCGCTGATCTGAGCAAATTCAAAGTCGTGGTTGTGATAGAGCAACACGATGCCGCGTTTTTTGCACTGCCGGCCGAAGGTATACAGCGTTTCCAGCACGCGGGCAAAGCCGGGCTGACCCGGGCGGTCCTCCTCGGCCAGATAGGGCACGGCAATGCAGCCGCACTCCAGCTCCTCGTGGTAATCCAGGACGGACTGCGTGTCGTCCCGGATCTGCTGCAGAGGCACGTGGCTGCTCACGGCCTTGAGACCGGTATGCTTGAGCAGCTTGCGCACCTCCTTGGCGCTTCGTTCAAAGAATCCCGCAAATTCCACGCCCTCGTAGCCCATGCGGGAAAGCTGGTCCAATACGCCCTCCAGGTCGTTGCTGGCATCCTCGCGCGCGGAGTACAGCTGATAGGCGGGGGAGAGATGCTTGCTCATGGGAATGCTCCTTTGTTGTTTTTTTGCCGCTTGCCAGGCGGCCGAAGCGCAAAGCTGCGCTATGACATTCATTCCCTCTGCGAGCCGCCTTTTCCTGCCTGTGGCTGCGTTTCGTCAAAGATTTTACAGTCCAGGACAGCTGCTGGCCACAAAGCAAGAAGGAAGAGAAGTCCCTTGCAAAGTGAAAGAGAAAACCGCGGCGGATCTTCGTCCTGCCGCGGTTTCGCATCTCCGGTGGTTCAGATGTCGATAAACTCCCGAAACTCCCGCATGATGCCGATGCCATCCGGGTAGTGCGCCGCAAACTGGGGCACGGCGTGGCTGGGAAAGCTGTTGCCCTCGATAAACACGGGGCCCTTCTCGGTGACGGCCACATCCCAAGCCACAAAGCGCATCTGCGGCACCTTCTGTGCGGCTTTGAGGCACATGGCCTTGGCTTCCTCAAAAAAAGGCACCTCAAAGCCCACGATGGGCGTATGCGTCATGGGGTGCTCGGTATAGGTGTTGCCCTGCTTGTCCGCGCCTACGGTGAGCAGCTTGCCGCTTTCCAAGTCCACGCGCGCGGCCATGCCGCCCTGATCGACGTTGTCCATCACCTTGCCGTTGCCGATGCGCAGAAAGGCATATACGATCCCCTGCTTTTTATCGCCCAGGAGCGTGGCGATGCGGATGGTGTTGACCGACGTGGGGCACAGGGCCATCAGCCTGGGATGCTGGATGACCCGCTCCTCGATGATGCCAATTTGGCCATCGAGCAGCTCCTTGAGAAAATCGTCCTCCCGGCCCTGCCAGTCATCCTGCGTATAGCGGGCAATGCCCACCCCGCTGCTCCCTTCCAGTGGCTTGGCGATGATGTCGGGGTGAGCGGCCAGAAACGCCTTGAAGGCCTCCGGGTCCGTGTCCGGACTCAGCTTCATCCAGCCGCGCCCCACTTCTTCCTTAAACAGCTCATTGAAGGTGGCCTTGTCATCAAACAGGTACCAATACGCCTTGTCGTTCATCCGCCTCACGATCTGGTTGCTCAGGCCGCGCGTGATCTGGGTTTTGCGCTGCGCGTCGTTAAGACGGTACATCTGGGCGATTTTATAGTCCACATATCCGGCGTTGTACTTCAGGGCGCAGCGCAGCATGTCGGCCAAGAGCCATAGACGGCTTTTGCCGCTGGGCTTGCGCAGCATGCCCGCCGTCTTCCACATGGCCTTCCAGTCCATGCGCACCAGGCGTTTCAGAAAGAAGGAAAACTTCGACATACCCCCGGCCTCCCTGCCTTATACGTTGAAGCGGAACAGCACCACGTCGCCGTCGCGCATGACGTAGTCCTTGCCTTCGCTGCGCACCAGACCCTTCTCACGGCAGGCGGCCATGCCGCCCTGGGCCTTCAGATCATCGAAGGCCACCACCTCGGCCCGGATGAAGCCGCGTTCAAAGTCCGTGTGAATCTTGCCCGCAGCCTGTGGCGCCTTGGTACCCCGCTTGATGGTCCATGCCCGGCACTCGTCCGCACCGGCCGTGAGGAAGGAGATCAGGCCCAAAAGCGTGTAGCACGCGGCAATGAGCCGGTCCAAACCGCTCTGTCCCAGGCCCAGCTCGGTCAGGAAGGCGTCTTTTTCCTCCGGCTCCATCTGAGCGATTTCTTCCTCTATTTGCGCGCTGATGGTAAAGACCTGCGATCCCTCAGCCTGTGCAATCTCCCGAACAGCCTTGACGTGGGCCGAATCTGGCTGACCGATTTCGCTGTCCGCGATGTTGGCGGCGTAGATGACCGGTTTGTCGGTGAGCAGGAACCAGCCGGATACGATCTCGCGCTCCTCATCGGTCATGGCAAAGGTGCGCGCGGGCTTGCCGGCTTCCAGATGAGCCTTCAGCCGCTCGCCTACATCTGCTTCCAATGCCCTCAGCTTGTCCCCGTTCTTCAGCAGATGGCGCGCCTTCTCCGTGCGCCGTTCCACGGTCTCCAGGTCCGCCAGAATCAGCTCCAGATCGATGACCTCAATATCGCGCCTGGGATCAATGCTGCCATCGACGTGGATGATGTTTTCGTCCTCAAAGCAGCGCACCACGTGAACGATGGCATCCACTTCGCGAATATGAGAAAGGAATTTGTTGCCCAGCCCCTCGCCGCGGCTGGCACCCTTCACCAGGCCTGCAATGTCCACAAATTCCACCGTCGCCGGCGTGACCTTCTTGGGCTGATACATCCTCGCCAGTTCGTCAAGCCGCTTGTCCGGCACGGGTACCACGCCGGTGTTGGGCTCGATGGTGCAGAAAGGATAGTTGGCCGCCTGCGCACCCGCGCGTGTAATGGCGTTGAACAGCGTGCTCTTGCCTACGTTTGGGAGTCCCACAATGCCCAGCTTCATCTCGTCCACTTCCTCAGTATATGCGTTTTTCAACAGGTAGTATAGCCTGATTTGGGCAAAAATGCAATTTGGTTTTGATGCAAAACGCTTCGGCAATAGACGACCACGAACGTTCGGCATTTTCGGAGGGGAGAACATCCGGGGTAATACCTGGACGTGGAAATGCTTATAAATCAAAAGGTTCGGGAAATACAAGATTCTAAAAAAGAAGTCAAAAAATTCGAAAAAAGGTGTTGACAGGGAAGGGGAACCGTGCTATTATGTACAAGCTCGCTTGAGAGCAACGAACCTTGAAAACGATACAGAGCAAGGAAAGCAAGA